>CAACVD010001093.1_pt1 | contig 13055 bp, 9 predicted proteins | sample 2381771 | NCBI WGS metagenome assembly CAACVD01 (sample SAMEA5211965, study PRJEB30684) | marine metagenome | biome: Marine; feature: Epipelagic; material: Water | collected 2015-10-15 | depth 15 m | reverse complement strand
TAACTATGAAGCAGAAATAGTTTACACAGGTGCTGACTTATCATAGATAATTAATCGGAGAGGCGAAAGCCTCTCCTACTTTTAGGAGATAAAATGAAAGAAAATAATAAAAGTGTAGTAAGTCTAAAAACGTTACTTACTCCAAGTAAAGTGGTATCAATTGATTATCCAGATTTTGAAGGATTTTCAGTAGATTTATGTTATTTAGCAAGAGATGAATTGTTAAAACTAAGAAATCGTTGTGTATCACAAAAATTAAATAAAAAAACAAGAGCATTTGAAGAAATGCTAGATGATGATAAATTTTTAGTCGAATATACATCAGCAGTAATAAAAGGCTGGAAAGGACTAAAGTATAAACATCTAGAGAAAATGGTTCTTATAGATGTTAAAGGATTAAATTTGGAAGATGAACTTCCATTCTCACAAGAAAATGCACAACTTTTAATGCAGAATTGTAGTGGATTTGATTTGTGGGTGACAGAAAGCACTCAAGAACTAGAAAATTTTACGCAAGTCAAGTAGAAAAAATATTATCTCTACTTGATAAACATTTTCTTGAAGGGCAAATAGATATAGATAAATATCTAAGAATATGTGAACAACTAGGAGAAGAACCCGACCCTGATAAAATGCCCATAGATAGGGCAGATTATCCATCAGAAGTTCAAGATGCATTTTTTATGCATGATTTTTTAAGTGATAAATGGGACGGTATGAGTGGGTCTTATTTAGGAAAAGATTACTCTAATTTAGAAACGCTACTAAATATTTACGAAATAGAAAATACAAAACAAGTTGTTTTATTTTTGAAACATATTGAAGCAAGAAATATGACAAAATTAAACAAAGAGGCTGAAGCAAAAAGAAAAGCCGCAAGTAAAGGAAGAAAACCTTCTATTCCGAAGGCAACACCTAGAAGAAGATAATGGCAAAAGATTTTAAAGTAGTTGGACAGTTAGTAATTGACGATAAAGGTCAATTAGGTATATTAGGAAAAAAAGCTAGAAAAGCTGGTAAAGATGTAGAATCAGTAGGAACTTCTGCACGCTCAGCTGATAGACGACTAAAAGGGGCTGCTCAAGCATCTTCTGGCGCATCTAAAAACTTTTCAAAAATGGCACAAGGCATACAAGGAGGCCTTGTTCCCGCCTATGCGACTTTAGCAGCTAGTTTATTTGCTATTACAGCGGTATTTAGAGGACTAGAAGAAGCCGCAAATATTAAGAATCAGATTGCTGGTATGGAACAATTTGGTGCCATTACTGGTAAAAATATGATGGCTATAACCGCATCTATTAGAGAAGCTACAAATGGAATTCTTGATTTTAGAACAGCAGCTCAATCTGCAGCGATAACATCTGCTGCAGGTTTTAATGCTGACCAAGTAGAAGAATTAGCTGAAGGAGCAAAACTAGCTTCTGTTGCTTTAGGTAGAGATTTAACAGATTCTTTTAACAGACTTGTACGAGGTGTTACAAAAGCTGAACCAGAACTACTTGATGAATTAGGTATCATACTAAGATTAGATGTTGCAACTAGAAAATTTGCACAAGCTAATGGATTAGTTGCTGATAGATTAACAATAGCACAAAGAAGAACAGCTGTCTTTAATGAAGTTTCAGAACAGTTAGCAAATAATTTTGGAGAATTTAGAGAAAATGCAGATAAGCTAACAAACCCTTTTGCAAGATTACAAACTGCTTTTAATGATATAATAGTAGCAGCGAGCAGTTTAATCACACCATTAGAGTTTTTTGCAGAGTTTTTATCTAGAAATACTGGAGCAGCAGCTTTATTATTTGGAGGCTTTGCTATATCAATATTAAAGTCTGCGTTTCCCGCATTAAATGACATAACAAAAGCTGTAGAGGATTTTGGAGATAGAGCACAAAAATCAGCAGACATTGCTGTGCAAAGTTTTAAAGAAAATACGGCAAGTTTTAAACAAAATGCTACAGAAATAGTTAGATTAGATAAAATAAAATCAAGTGCAATTAAAAAAGAGTTAGCAAAAAGAAAACTTGATGAAGCAAGATTTAATGATATGTCTCCAGTAAATCAAAGACGTTCTCTTAAATTAATGATAACTAATCTTGAGAAGAAAGCAGCTCAAGGTAAAGCCATTAATGAAAAAGAACTTGCTCATTTAAAAAGTATTCATGCTAGAATGTTACAATCTCATCAGACTCTAGTAGGGAGTGTTATATCATTAACAAAAACAGCTGGTGCAGCAACTGCAGTAGCGATTGCAGCTCCTGCAGCAGCAGCACAAACAGGTATAGCACTACTTGCAAAGAATGTTTTAACTGTACTTACACCTGCTTTTAGAGTTTTAGGTGCAGCAATAAACGGAGCTTTCTTCCTATTTACAGCAGGATTTATAGTTAAATTAATATATGATTCCATTTTTGCAACCGAAGAATATAAAAAAGAACAAGACAAATTAAATGCGGAGTTTGACAAATCAGGTCAGTTACTAGAACATGCGGCTATGGCAGCACAGTTCTCATTAAAAAAAGGATTAGACGACTCTAAAATTACTGCACAAGAATTAAATAAAGAGTTATTAAAAACTGCAGCACTTTTTGCAGGACTTTTAACTAATGAACAAATACGAGCTAAAGCAGAAGAGTTAGGACTAGACCCAGGAAGACCCGTTGGTGATATTAGACAAACTACAGCAGCTAGAACTATAAATAATTTATTAGTTTCTAGAATAGTAGCTAGTAGACAAGCAACTGACGCAGATACTTTTAGAACTAGCATAGAAGATTTATTTAATAACATTATAAAAGCAAAAGCAGATAAAGGTTTTATGGTAACAAGGGGAACTGAACAAAAACTAGCTGAAGTATTGGAAGCACTTGATACAGGTAATATGGAAGCATTTAGTGAAATATTGACTACAAATTTTGCATCAGTTACTGGTAATCTTTCTTTAAATACAGTACTAGATATTGTAGCTGGATTTAATCAGATTAATGAATCCGCAATTGCTAGTGGTACTGCAGTAATGGATTTAGGTTCTGCTTTTGAAAACTTTGATGATATAGCGGGACGATTTAAGAAAAAATTTAGAGCTACAGAAGAACAAACTTTAGGTAAAGCTTTTGCTGGTGTATTAGACCAAGTAGCAGGTATTGTAACACCTGCAGTATTAGATGAAGAAGGTAACGTAATAACAAAAGCAGTTTTTGGTGAGAGAGGAACAATAGGCAAAAATTTAACCAAAGCACAAATTGTAGCAATTATTGATCAGGAAATAGGACGAAAACTTAAAGAAGAAGAGGTTGACCCATTTTTACAGGCTTTATTAAAAGGTCAAGAGGCAATAGCGAAAGCACCTGGACTTCAAGCAACATTAGGAGATGAAAAAACTGAATTATCAAGGCTTAAAGCAAGAAAAGACGCTCTAAGTAAAGAATTAGCTATAACGCAACAATTAGTTGTATTTGATGCAGAAAGAGATGTTATAGCAAATAAAATAGCTATATTAGAATCAAATAGAGTAAATATAACAGACCCAACTGAGTTAAAGAATTTAGAAACTTTAATAGGTAAAGAACAAGACAGATTAGATGTCATAAAAAATCAAAGAGCAGAATTTGAAAGAGCAAATTCAATGATGGGTAAATTACAAGATACACTTTCAATGGGTATAGAAAAAATGTTTTTTAATATTGCAACAGGAGCATCAAATGCTGCAGACGCTTTTCGTTCAATGACAAAATTAATTCTTGTAGAAATTGCAAAAATAGCTGCTGCAAGTGCTGCAGCAGATATAATAAAATTTATGGGATTTGGATTTGCACAAGGCGGAATAATGCCAGTTAAAGGACTAGCTGGAGGAGGTTATGCTTCTTCTTCAAGAATGAGATTTGGCACAGGTGGAATCGCAACTAGACCTACTTACATGGTTGGAGAAGGCAAACATAATGAAGCAGTAGTTCCTTTACCTGATGGAAGAACAATACCTGTAACAATGCAAGGAGCAGGAGCAGGAAACACAAATGTAGTAATCAATGTAGATGGAGCATCTACAGCTAGTGGTGGTGGTATGAATGCAGAGCAAGGTAGAGCACTTGGTGAAATGGTACAAGCTGCCACAATGGAAATAATACAAAGAGAGAAAAGACCTGGAGGAGTTTTAAGTAGATAATGGCAACAGCAATATTTCAAAATGATGGGAGTAATATAACAGGTTTTTCTGCAGGAGTTCCTGTAGATAAAGGATTTCAAAGAACATCAAGTCCTAAAATTCATGCCATGAAGTTTGGTGATGGATTTGAGCAAAGAATAGCAGATGGCATAAATAATTTAGAACAAAGTATGAATGTTGAATTTTCAACTAGACCTAAAGCAGAGATAGATGATATAGTCGCTTTCTTTGAAAGTTTAGGTGGAGTAACTAAATTTAGAATGACCATTGATGATACAAACGGAGCAGAAACAATAAAAGTAGTATGTAAACAATGGAGTCAAACATGGGCTTATGATGACTTTTATAACTTAAGTGCTACCCTAGAAAGAGTATATGAAGCATGAGCGAAAAAATTGCAATAAAAGAAGTACAAGGATTAGAGCAAGAATCAGGTCTTGTAGTCTTATTTGAATTAGCTTTAAATAATGAAGGAACTTCTCGATTATATTTTGTAAGAGGGTTGGATAGTGATTTGGGTAGTGTTCAAATGTATGACCACGATACAAATAGTCAATTAAATACTTATACTGCTCTACCTGTAAATGTTGAAGGTTTTGACCATGTTTCAACTGGAACAAGTCCTAGACCTGTGATAACATTTGCAAATGTGCTTTCAACTTTTGGTGACGCTTTAGGGAGTTTAACACCTAATGATTTAATAGGTAAAAAACTATATAGAAGAAGAACTTTACGAAAATATTTAAAAGATGGTAGTGCAGATACTGGTTCAGGCAATACACCTGTTGAATTTCCTCGACAAGTATATGTTATTGATAGAATAGAATCTGAAAATGCTACTGAAATATCTTTTGAACTTACAAGTCCTTTTAATGTTGAAGGCTTAGTATTACCATATAGAGTTGTTGGTCATAATGCTTGTCCTTGGCAATATCAAGGAGCAAGTCCAACTCGTACAACAGCAAATCAAAGAGGAGCTTGTATTTGGCATGAAGAAGGAAAATATAATATAAATGGTACTATTTATAATGTATATGTAAATGAAGATGATGAATATTTAGTTCCATCAACTACATCTTTTACTACATTCAGTAGTAGTGCTACTAAAGACCAATACTATAAAACAACAACGACACTAGGAGTAGCAAGTGGAGTAAGAAGATATGATGCAGATGGAACGGTGGATAGTGGAGCAGATGGTAGCACAGTAAATAACTATTGGCAAGCAGTAAGAAACACATCAGCAACCCCATCAGATTCATCTGGAGATTGGCAAAGAATTAGAATTTTTGCAGATTATAGTTCTAGCACTAATTATTTTGCTTATACTGATGATAGACATAATAGCTATGTAAAAGCAACAACAGGCACAGCATTTATATGGCAAGCAACAAGAACACAAGAAACAGGCTCTAATACAGCTCCAGGATTTAATGAGTACTGGAAAAGAGGTGACCTTTGTGGAAAAAGATTATCTTCTTGTCAATGCAGGTTTGGTTTTAATCCTATAAATGTAGGAACTGCCTCAAGCACAGGCAAGACAGCAAAAGACACAGAAAAAACGTTACCATTTGGAGGATTTCCTGGTGCAAGAAAATTTAAATAAAATATTACCTGAGATTTATTCTCATGTAAAAAAACACATACCATATGAAGCATGTGGACTAATTATAGATGATTATAAATTTATTCCTCTAAAGAATATGAGTGAAGAAAAAAATCACTTTGTAATTGACCCTAAAGTTTTTGCTAAATATATGATGAAAACAAAAATTTTATATATTGTCCATAGTCACTATATGCAAGATTGTATGCCAAGTGAGCATGATAAAAATGTATGTAAAGCCGTGGGTATTCCATACTTAATTGTATCCTACCCAGATAAAAAGGAATATATTTATGACCCAAGTTAAATTAGTAGGAGAGTTAGGTAAAAAGTTTGGTGAAAACTGGACTTCTGGCGATAAATCTATTAGAGAAATATTAAAACTTATTGACTGTCAAGTTGATGGATTTAAAGAATATATACTTGATTGTCATAATAAAAATATACAATTTAGTATTCAACACGGTGAAGATTTTCTAGATGAAACTGACTTACAACTACCAATTTTAAAAGATACTGTAATTATAACTCCAGTTCCTGCAGGTTCAGGAAAAGGCTTAGGAAAGTTACTAGCAGGACTAGCAATTCTTGCAGCAATGTTTTTTACAGCAGGTGGAGCTGCTTTATTTACAGCAACAGGTACTGGAGCAATGGCAGGAGTTTCAGGATCAGTAGCGGCTATGGGTGGTGGAGCAAGTGTATCAGCATTTGCAGCTGGTACAGCGGGAGCTTTTACAATAACACCTACTCTTCTTGGCTCAGCCGTAATGATGTTAGGAACAAATTTAGCACTTGCAGGTTTAACAGAAATGTCAGCACCAGACCCAGGTAACATGACTTCTGACCCTTCATATTTATTTAATGGAGCAGAACAAAATATAGAACAAGGACAACCCGTACCAGTATTGTATGGAAAAGTAAAAATAGGAGGGACTCCTATAGGACAAGGATTTAAGCCAGGTGCAATAAAAGGACTGCACATAACTACTCAATCATCAGATGGTAGCATAAATGAATATTATGGTAGTGCTAATGGAACAGGAGCAGCAACAGGTGCAGGAGCAGGTGGAGGCGGTGGTACATCTTTTGGTGGATACACAGCGGAGTTTCAATAATGACAGCTAAATATATTTCACGACCTTTTGGACAAAAAAGTATTTTTGACAGAAGAAGGCCCGATAAAACTCAAACAGCAATAGCCTATGATATATTATCAGAAGGCGAAATAGAGGGATTAGATAATGACCTTGCATCTGTTTTTATTAATGATGTACCTATAGTTGATGCAGTAGCTGTAGAAATAACTAAATCACGAGTTATATCTCTTGATACAACTGCAAGTTCAACATCTGTAACAGATTCAGTTTTTGGTACAATTAGAAATTTATCTAGTAATAATAAAACAGGTTTAGCACTTGGTGACAGAACAATAGCAATTGAAAAAGCAGGTAAGAAAGGAACAGGTATTGCTAATGCAACAGCAGACTCTTACACAGTTACTACTAGTTCATCATTTTTTACAGCTGACCTGGTAAATAGTTTAAAAGGAACTGGACTGACAGGATTTATAAGAGTTGCAGGAGCAGGTAAAGATGGTAGTGATTTAGTAACAACAGCAAATTTTGTTAGTGCAACAGAAATAAGAACAAACAATGTCATTGCAACAACTGTCTCAAATGCAAATATATTTATAGATTTAATAACAAAAATAAGTTCTATATCAAGTAATACAGCAACTTTAGCGACAGCTCCAGCAGTTTCTTTAACAGCTACAACTGCAATCATATCAGGAGCAGCAGTTAGTTCTGAAACAATAAATAAATTATTTAATTTTGAAAATTTAGATTTTGCTTTTACAACAGGAGCAAAAGTACAAAATCCACTACTCATTGAAAATCAAGGAACTTCTGCAACAGTTGCAACTCCGAATATAGAACTAGAACAAAATGATTTAAGATCAAATGTTGGTACATCTGGTAATTTATCATCATCTTCATACAATAATGAACTTGATGAGCCTTCACAAGCTGCAGGAACAGCTGCTGATACAGTATTAACAGCAGCGGCAGTAGATGTATCAAATCCGTCTGAAATAGATGAAATTCACTTAACTTTTAATTTTCCAGCTTGTCATGCACTAAAGTCTTCGTCAGGAGCAAAAGGACCCTCTTTTGTAGAGTTACAAATCTTTTTTGAATATAGTACTGATGGAGGCTCTAGTTATGTATCTGAACTAGCATTTGGTCCAAGTAATAGTGATATACAAAATAGAACAGGTGGACATAGTAATAGAAACGTTAATTTTACTAAGAAAGGTAATAGTTCATCAGGAACAAACTCAGGATATATAAAACCATCTGAAGCACAGTATAATGCATTTGTAGAAGAATTTGTAATTAAAACACAACAATTTCAACCTTATGATGATTGGAGAATACGTGTAAGAAGAATTAATGATTTAAATTATAAAGATGGAAGTTTTCAACATACTAATCCATGTATACTACAAGCTGTTGAAAGTATTGTTACTGATAAATTAACTTATCCATACACATCTTATGCAGGTATAGGATTTAATGCTAAAGATTTTGATGGACAAATACCTGAAAGATCATATACACTAAAAGGATTAAGAGTACAAGTTCCTACTAATTATAGAACACGAGATGAAACAGGTGGAGCAGCAGCTTACACAAGAAATGTAACATCAGGAGCAACAGAGAGTAGTTATCAAAACTGGGACGGTAATTTTAGAGGAGATATAGAAACTTTTAATGCAGCCCATGTAAATCATACAAAAGTTTATACAGATAATCCAGTTTGGATTTTTTATGATATAATTACTAATGAAAGATATGGAATGGGTCAATTTATTGATAAAAGTCAAATTGATAAGTACCAACTATTTCGTTTAGCAAAATTTTGTGATGAAGAAGTAGATGATGGAGAAGGAGGTACTGAGCCAAGATTTACTTGTAATGTATTTTTAGGTAAGGCAACTGAAGCTACAAATGTATTGAAGCAGTTTGCTTCTGTATTTAGAGGCATGGTATTATGGATAGATGGTGAACTTACTGCTATATCTGACCAAGAAAAAGAACCTGTATATTTATTTAATAAATCAAACATAAAAGATGGTTTGTTTGCCTACGAAGGCACAGGAGAAAGAACAAGAGCAAATCAAATAAAAGTCATGTGGAATGACCCAGATGATAATTTTGTACAAACAATAGAGTATGTAGAAGATTATCAAAATATAGCTGAAACAGGAAAAATTATACGAAAAGATTTATTGGCATTTGGAACAACATCAAGAGGACAAGCACATAGATTAGGAAAATGGAAATTATTATCAGAAAAGTATGAGAAAGAAACTGTTTCTTTTGTAACAGGATTAAATGGAGCAGGACTAAGACCTGGAGATATAATTGCAGTACAAGATGCAGATAGAGATAGAATATCTTTTTCTGGAAGAATATCAAATACAGGAACAAAAAGTACAACAGTAATACCTTTAGATAGAACTATTGCGTTACCTTCGTACTCTAGTGATTATCCTCCACAACTGTTATTAATTTATCCTAGTGGTGGTGCATACTTAAATCAAGAAACTGCAACAATTAGTTCAACAGTATTTAATAGAGGTGACTTAATTACATCTGTAACAAGTTCCACCGCAGCAGCAAACTTAAAAGATGATAGTAATAATTCAGTAAATGTTCATTGGTCAGAAAATGTAAGAGTCGAAAAACAAACTGTATCTACTAGTGCAGGAAGTGTATCTTCACTTACAGTTAATTCAGCATTTTCAGCCGTACCTAACTCAGAGGTTATATATGCACTTCAATTATTTAATTCAGACGGTACAGAAAAAACTGGAAGTGCAAAAGAGTACAAAGTAGTTTCTGTAAAAGAGAAAGAAAACTTTGAACATGAAATTGTTGCAAGTGCTTTTTACTATAACAAATTTGCAGAAGTTGAAAGAGGTTATAAATTAGATGAAAGAGAAAGAGATACAAGACCTACATCAGAAGATGTTATACCCGCACCAAAAAATATCGTAGTAAATGTTTCACCAAAGATAAGTGAAAATGCTGCAGATGGAACAAACTCAGGTATTACACAAGGTAATCAAGTATCTATTACTTGGGATTATCCTGTAAATGCAGATGGCTCAAAGTATGGTTTTACAAGTGGCTTTGAAATCGAACATGATTTTGAAGGAAAAATGCAAACTGTTAGAGTTGGTAATATTGATCAAAGCATTACATTTTTCCCAGTAATTCCAGGAGATTACATTATAAAAATTAGAACTGTTTCAACAATCGGAACATTATCTACATTTACAATTAGAGAGGCAACAATTCAAGATGCAGAATTTGCCTCACCTACAGCAACACGAGTAGAACTTATACCAAAAGGTGGTCAATTAGATACTACACTAAGTTTATCATCTGATACGATTTCAATAGCAAATAGCACATATGAATTTACAAATCCAAATCAAGTAACTTTTCAAAATACAAGCACAAATACATCTACATATCAACAATCATTTGATGGAATGGGAGCGAGTGCAGAGGCATTTTTACTATTTGATGCAGATGCTTCTGCAACAGGTGACAGACTAAAAGCTATTCAAGTTCATACTGATTCAACAAATGTAAATCCTTCAGTATCATATGTAAAAGAAGTGGGAGCATCAAATGATGGTTTATCTTCTGCAAGTGGTACAGTAACAGTAGAAAGATTTTCTAATCAAATAGATGGAAGTTCAACAGCATTTACTTCGGACTATTCAGCAGGGGATTTAATAAAAATTGAAAATGGTTCATCTACAACTCAAACAATAAATGGAGCTGTAAGTAGCTCTACATCAATAACTTTATCAGGAACAAATAGTAGCATAGAAGTAGGGCAAACAGTTACAGGCTCAGGAATTAGTGAAACAATATTTGTTACAGCAATTTCAGGAACTAGTTTAACAGTTTCATCTAAACAAACAATATCAGATGGTGTTACACTTACATTTACACCTAGAAATGATTATAGAAGAATTAGATTTATTGAGTCTAATACTTTGATGTTTACTGAAGAAATATTTCAGCGACCATACTCAGGTGCTTCAATTAAGAAACAATCATTTAAACCTGATTTTGTTAATGACGCAATACTTTTACAAATTACTACAGATGGTAGTACAAATTATAGTATAGCGTCTAAATTTGTAGTTGAAACTGGTCAAACAATAAAGATAGTACAATTATTTAAACTAAATGATTCTACATTTGGTACTACAACAGCAGGTACATTCGCAGACCCTACAAATGGAGTAGAGTCAGGTTGGTCAACCACACAACCAGCTTTATCTTCTGATGGTGATGAAGTATATATGGTACAGAGAACTTTTACATCAGATGGAAAAAGTCCTCAAACTTCAACATGGTCAAGTCCTGTAGTTGTAGCTAAACGAACAGATGGAGCTGCAGGAAGTGCGGGATTACGACAAGTACAAGGTTACTTGTATTATGAAAAAACTACAAATACAGGAGTAGCTCCAAGCACTCCAGGTTCAACAACTTATACTTTCTCTACAGGAGACATAGATGGAGGAAGTGGAGCAACTGAAGTTTTAGCACTCGCTGACACTTCTGCAACAGACAAATGGACAAACTCACCACGAACACAAGATGTAGGTTCAACAAGCAGTTTTTGGACTGTAAGATACTCTGGAGGAGAAAGTAGTGCAGGTTCTTCAACTTGTACAGTATCATATAGTACAATAGTTGCACAAACAGCTTTTACAGGAGTTGTAACATTTAGTGGTGGAACAACCTTTCAAGAAGATGGCTCAAATATATTTGATATTACTTCAATAGATGGTGGAAATATTCAAACTGGAACAATCGTAGCTTTAGGTACAGTAAGAACAGGTACAATAAGGTCAAATGACCACTCAGGAACAGGAGATGGATCAGGTTTTTCAAGTGATGGTACACAAATAAATTTATCAGATGGAAGTATATCATCACAAAAATTTAGAGTTGCTTCAAATGGAGATGCGGTATTTGCAGGAGAATTGAGTGCTGCAAGTGGTACATTCGGAGGAGCACTAAGTGGTGGTACAATTTCTATTGGTAGTAGTAATAATATATTTAAAGCTGATAGTAATGGTATTTATCTTGGTAATGCAACTTTCAGTAGTGCACCATTTAGAGTAACACCAGCAGGTGCATTAACAGCTGATAGTGCAACATTAACTAATGCTACTGTATCAGGTACTGTAACTGCATCAGCTATTAATTTAGATACAGCTACAATTACTGGTACTCTCGATGCTGATAAACTACAAATAGATGATGTTACTATTGATACTGATGGTAGTGGTAATTTAATTATTAAAAGTGCAGGAGTTAGTGCAACACAACTAGGTACAAGAGCTGCTGGATCATTTAAAGCATTTACAACAGGTCCTATAACAATTGGAAATCCTAGTTCTAGTAGTGACCAAGAAGGGGCAGCACCTTTTATTGAAGTAATTAGTTTTGGAACAGATGGGTCAAATTCATCATTATCAATTGCTGCGCAATATACAAATCAGGGGTCATTTAGCGCAGGAGAAGCTGGAGTATATTCTGTTCAATACTCAGGAGTACTAATTGATTCAACTCAAGATTTTGCTGGAGATGATGCTGTGGAATTACTTCTTCAAGTATTTAATAATCGTACAAGTAATACTGATGAGTCTAAACAATATACAATAACAGCAAAAAGAGCACTTGGATTTTCAGTAGCAACAACTTTTACAGCAACTCAAGCAGATGAAACTTATCAAATAAGAGTTTTTGCAAAAGATAGAAATGGATTAACAGACAATGCAGTAATTGATAGTAATTTTTTACAGGTAATGAGAATAACAAAAGGTAATTAAATGAGAAGAGCAAGAAATAAAATAGGAACTTATATACAAGACGTAAGAAGACAAAGACAGCAATGGCTTGAAGATACTGACTGGACTCAAGTGCCAGACTCTCCATTAAGTGACACAAAGAAAGCAGAGTGGGCAACATGGAGACAGGCAATGAGAGATTTTCCAGCAAATATTGGGTCTTATAGTGAAACTGATGAATGGATTATTTTTCCAGACCCACCTGATTACGTGGGAGACCCTTCAAGAGCTTCAGGTGTTACATATGGTACACCAACACCGACACCTCCACCAGAGTGAAAAGGGTACTGAATATTTTAACCCTCTAAAAATAAACCTTGACATAAGGTATAATTTTT
>CAACVD010001091.1_pt1 | contig 13058 bp, 14 predicted proteins | sample 2381771 | NCBI WGS metagenome assembly CAACVD01 (sample SAMEA5211965, study PRJEB30684) | marine metagenome | biome: Marine; feature: Epipelagic; material: Water | collected 2015-10-15 | depth 15 m | reverse complement strand
GAACAATACCACCAGCAGGTAAAATTTGCGACCAATCTATAAAATCACCAATTTCACCAATATCAATAGGATTGTTTAACCACATATCTACAGTGTGTTTAGGATATCTTGACCGAGCTAATTCAATAGTTTGATTTCTTTCTTCTTCTCTTTCTTCAATTAATGGGAGACCATTTTCTTCTGTAGAATTAAAAGTAATTGCATTATTAATAGAGGCTTCATTTTGTTGCATAACACTAGGGCCAATATTTTCAAAAAATATTTCACCTGTTTCTTCTGGAACATCAATAGCTATGCGATCTTCGGTATCAACGCTCTGTATAAAACGTGCAACAGCATCGTTCATAACCTGATCTGACGCTTCATCAGGGAATTCTAAGACACGACCATCTGCTAACTCTGCATATTTTGGCATTAAATTCCCTTATTAAATCCTATTACCTTGAGCATCAAACTTAATAATAACGGCTCCAGCAGAAGGTGTAACCTGTGTTCTGCTTAAAACATCTCGAATGCTTTCTTTAGATCGTTGTCTCTCTTCATCTATCACTTCTGTAGATGTAGATAGTGCATACTTTTCCCATAACTTATACACATCACGGCTCTTTAACTCTTCTCCAGCTTCTTCTGCGTTTTGCACATCATCTTGAACTCGTTCAAAAATTCTTGCTCTAATATCATTTCTTAATTCTGGAGGGCTATTGTCATTAATAATTCTATTAGCCGCACCATATCTTGCAGACAATCCAGCAAGCGCGCCTGCTTTTTTAGCGGCTGTTAAATTACGCATTTCCCTATTAAGTTTTAATTCATCATCTCTATTTAAATTTCCAACAGTTCTTTGTTCTTTAATAAATTCGTCAATAGACTGTACGCCTTCTAAATAGTCAGCATTGTTTGCTTGCAATGACAAGTCAGCATTAAGACCATATATTCGGTCGATAATCTCTCCATAAACGCTATTATTTGTTGTAGCATTTAAAGCTTTTTTAGAATTTACATATCTTCGTAAAATGCTTGCTTGTTCTGTTTTAATTTCTCCATTTAGTTCTTTAGTATTAATGTAAACCAGTTTTTCTTCTTCATTTATATCGTCTTGTAATACATATTCAGAAACATTTTGATAGTTAGCAACTTGTTCAATTCTTTGTCCTAAAGTATTCTGTGCAACTAATTTACTAATTAAATCCTTGTAATCTTTAGCTTCAGACTCTATTGCCGAAATAATTGTCTTACGTTCTTGCTCATTAACTGCAATCTTTTTTTGTGGATTTTCTGGATCAGCAACTTTTAAAACAGTTTGTTTTTTTAAGTCTTTTATAAAAGAATCTAATTTTGATATCTTTTCAACATCATCGACTATTTCTTCATTGTTAATAATACCTCGCCTAACTTCGCCTACAGCCACAGTTAAACGTAATTGAGACATTCTTTTTTCTTTTGTTTTATAATATTCCGCAAGATTAATAACGTCCTCGCCAGCTTCTTTAGCCGCAAGATCTTCATCTTGTATAGATTTTGCTAAATCATTTAGCATACCTTCAGCGGCAAGAATACTTTGTTGATTCTCGTAAACAACACCAGCTTTAGCCGATTCAGTTTTTGCATTAGCAATTCTAATTTTGTTTTGTTCTTTTAATATTGAATTACTTGCTGTAGTAAAAGTTCTTTTAAAAAAAGCATCTACTTTTAATTTAGCTTCTGGTGTTAATTTAGCAGATAATCCTTGATATCCTTCTGTTGCTAATTTAGTAAAAGTTTCTATATCAGCAGAATTTTCTTTTTGTAATCTATCAACTAAATCAAATGTATCGTTTTGCACACCGACAGCATATTGTAAGTCAGCTTGTCTTTTAATTTTTTCATATCGAATTTGAGCTTCTCTATTAAATACCTCAGATCCAAAACCTTTACGAGTAGGAACTTCGCCAAAAACTTTTTGACCTTCTTCGTCTACAGTAATAGCTTGTTCTACAGCTTCTTGTGCTTGAGCAGGAGCCAGTTCTTCAGCTTTAGCTCTTCCAAACTGTTCAGCAACACCAGCTACAGTAGCCCCTAATCCAGCTAGAGCTTGCATACGCCTAGCCGCAGAGTCATCTGCTCTAGTAGCGCGAAACTCTCCATAAGCTTCAATACGTTGTTGTCTAGGTCGTCTAGCCATTATTATTCCTTAAAAGCATTTTGAGCCTGTCCAATGTTAACTGCACCTTTTAACAAAGTAGATGCCGCCCCAATATTGGCAGTTCCTCTAGCCATTTTTGCTCGTCTTAATGTTTGTGCTTCTGCTAATCTTTCAGCCAGCCCTATTACTCCTTCACTTGTGCCTATTGTTTTAGCGCCTGTTAATCCAAGACTAGCAGGAGTACCTTCGCCTTTTAATTGAGATGTAGACATTCCAACAATGTTAGATGCAAGAACTTTATTTAATTGACGTCTTCTTTCTAGTTCACGCCCTTCAGCCGCAATCTTTTCTTGCCTAGCTTGCTCTTTTAATTCGTCTTCTTGCGCCTTGCCAGCTTCAACTTGACCGTAAACATTAAGTGCGGTGCTTGCACCAAGACCAGCAATTACTGCTCCACCTAACGTTGTAGTTCCAAATGCAGTTCCAACTGCTGTTGCGGCCGCTATAACAAATGTCATCTAAATATCCTCTGGCTCTAACAAAGCCTTCTCTATCTCGTCTATATCAGTTAAGTGTGTAGGGTGATATGTAATCCATACACAGTCTGTTTCAGCGTATATAACACGCTTAGTTTGTGGAATAGTTTCTCCCATAAACGGAGCTTCTATATCCAAGTTACCAAATTGGCTAGACACCTTACATCTACCCTTTACTACCATGTACAAGTGTGTCGTCTTGTGTAACGCTCCTACTAAACATACGCCAGCAGGAATAAACAACTCTCTTGCATATAAGCCATCACTAAAATGATGCTTTACTTCTAGCTCTACAGTATCGCCTTTTAACATCAATGACTGTAGTTTTAATATGTCATCTTGTTTTACTACTTGATTTAAGATGATTCAACCTCGTACTCTATTGCTTGTATATGGAACGGTGTAGGATCAGGTACTGTAATTTCTGGCTGTACCTCAATGTTCCATCCGTTGCCACCATTGTTATCCTGTATGATACCAGTTTGTTCAGGTAAGTTAGAGTCTAATGGTGTGTTAGCCGCATCACCAAACTGCCTAATAGGGACAGGGTTGCCATCAATCTGAACACCAGAACTTTTATACACTCTTAGGTTCATACGAGTTATTTTCTTTTCTCGCATTTGATTTTGACCAGCAGGGCCAGACGTATTCAAAGGCATACCTTTTATTTTAGGTGTAAAGTTAAATCCAAACTCTACGTTAATATCACCTGTTCCTGCTAAAATAAATGTTTCTTCTTCATCAGAAATTGCAACAAATGATCCGTTTTCACTTGTTTGTACAACGCGTTTAGCAAGCGTAACTCCCCTTGCTACAACATTAATAGTCAATCCATCTAAATGTGTAGTTACTGTTGATGCTGGTATAAATGCTTTATTACTATCAACAGCGCCGCGAGAAGTTTGTCTAACAGATGTATCTAACAAATGATTTTCATTCCACATTTCTACAGTGTAAGTTGTTGTTGAATCAGTTGTTCGTTTGTTTACAAAAAATAAATTATTGTTAACTGTAGATGTAGAAACAAGATTTAATGGATAATTAGTATTTGTGCTTCCATTAGTCCATTTAGTAAATCCGTTAATGTCTTGTGATCTTAATGTATTAAGTATTGATGCAGAACCATCTTGGTTAATAATAATAACCCAGTTTGCATCTTCTGTAGTTGATCCGCTTAATATACCAACATCCAAAGGACTATCTATTAAATGAGAAGACAACACAGATATGTCTGTACTGTTATAAGCATCTTCATTGTAGTTATACAGGAAAGATCGTAGCGTTTTGCCATTCTGATCTATAAATAGCGTAGCGCCATCTACAGATTTAACTTCTAAGTAAGAAGCTCCATGTTGTGTTTGTGACTGTACGGAAATGTCAGAAGGCGTATTACCATTGACTACAAACTCAGCACCAGCAGTAAACACCTGTAAACCACGATCAGGGTTAATATCTATTATTTCTGTTAGTTGGCGAGAAGATATTGTAATAAATATACCTTCATCATCATCACCTTCTTCTGTAAAGAAATCAAAGAATGATCCAGACCTAGATGCAAACAAACTTTGTAGTTTAGACTTTGTACCACCAAACCATAATCGTCCAGCATGGAATGCCGCAGTTTTGGGATAGCCTCTTGTGTCAGACCAAACATTTTCTTTTCTAGGAGATCCTGCCGCATTTAAAGTAATAGTAATAGGATGATCTGAACCAGTAGTTACAAATGCTGTAAATTGTTTATAGGTTCCTGCTGAATCACCATCTATTTCTATTGTAAATGTTCTAGTTGCTGTATTTGTAACGGTTATACCTGTGTCTCCAAATATAGGCATATCTTGCAAATTTTTTCTTATGTTTTCAGCAGTAGAAATATCTCCGTTTGTAGTATTTCCTGCATACGTTATGTTTTTACTTAGAACGCCTTCAACATCTATTTGAAATCTGTCTCCTAACTCTTGAGAACTATGAAAAACAAGTGTTTGTTGTGCTGTTACAGGAATAGGGCTAGACGCATCGTTATAATCAAATTGCGGAACATTTAAAAAAGGAATGTCATCAATAGTAAACGTAGTTTCTGATGTGTTTATAATTCTTTTAGGATGATGTTCTTTGTGGAACATTAGCATGACATTTTCTGTTTGCACGTCACGTACAGTTGCAATTTCTGTATTAGCAAAAGGTGCAGTTAAAAATGCTATAGGCGTAAAAAACGATACTGTTGTATCTAAAATTCTATAATATGCAAGATGACCAAATGAATTACTTCTTATAAATGAACTGTAGGTAAGAGTTGGTGTTCCTGCTAACGTGCCTGAAGATGGTGGCGTTGTTGTTCCAGATATTTTTTCTGCTCTAGCAACACTGCTAACAACAGATAATATTCTGTAAGTAGAAGAATTAACTGTATAACTATTACCTACAGTTGGTGTGCCAGAACTAATAGTAAACTTATAAACTTCATATCCGCCTGTTAACACAGCAAGATAATGTCTGTTTGACTCTACGCTAAAATCAAATGTTTTTGTATCTGATGCAGTTGTAGATTCGTATAAAACATTAAACTCACTAACAGATATAAATAAACTAGGTAAATCTACTGAATCTGATGTTACTCGTGATATTTTAAAATATTTATAATTTTGCGCATCACTAACTTTAAATTTAAATGATTGTGCATTTTTACTAACTGTAATAGTTCCTACCGTTGTTTTAGTAGAAAAATTACTTTCAACTCCAGCAATTACTTCAAATGTTCCAGTTAATGCAGTTGTACTAGCACCTCCTCCAGATACAACTAACTTAATATCTTTTACTTCAACAAATCTACCTAACTCTGATTGACCACTAATATTGTAAGTTGCAATAATATATCCGCTAGTTGTTCCTAATGCATTAGTAGTAACAAAAGCTGTTGCAGGATCAAAATCATTTAAATTATCAGATGTGCCGCCATTAGTTATTGATGTAGTAATTTGTGTGCTTACAAATGGTTGTTGTATTTTTGATGCTAAGTCAACGTGCTGTGTTCCTGCTCTGCGCTTTAACCCACCCTGCGGTACGATTAAAACATTCTCAGCAGTCTCCATACCCTGATAGTATTGGTCAAGGTCTACACGCCCTTTAATTAATGGCGATAATTCTCCGCTTACAAAAGAGCTTTGTAAAAACTTTGACTTCGCCATAACTAAAACCTTACATCAACAAAGGGACGATCTACTATAGGAGTTGTTGGATATTGTTGTGCATCTGTAAATCTAGCCATACGAGAAGCATTTAGATACTGTCCTGCGTTTGCTTCCATAGATGCGGCACTGTCTCGAATAGATGGTGCAAAATCCATAGCAAGTTTGTATTCAATCATCTTGCTAAAGTAAACAGGCCATTCGGATTCGGGTGCATTGTAAATGTAATCAGCATACAACGCGCTTTTAGTATTTGCATACAGCTTATCGCCATATAAAGAATAAGGTACTTGCGGATTAATCTTAATAAGAAAGAGTAAATCAGAAGGTAGTTGGTAGATAGAACTCCACTCAGTGCCTACTGGATCTCCTGCTGTTAAATCTAGTTGTGCTTTTTTCTTTGCGAAACCCCAGCGATACTTGGTTAGCTCGCTTTGTACGATATTGTCATACAAATTATTAGCAACAGTTTGTGCGCGAGAATTGCCTGTTAAAGATGTGATAGGCAGATCACCAATTAAAATTAAAGCATTAGAGATTAGCTGGATTTTAGTTGCCATGATAGACCTTTATGTGGAAAGAAAGGGGGGACGAACCCCCCAATCAATTTATATTACTTACGCAGTAATCGTAGTACCAGCCGCCGCAGTTATGCTTGTAGCTGTTTGCGTCTTAATGTAAGTAATAGTAACTACTGGTGCAGTAGCGGTCGTAGTATCTTTACAGATAATAAGATCACCAATAGACAACTCATCAATAGCCGCAAGGAAATAATCTGCGTTATCAACAACTGTTTTAGCATCAGTAGAAGTGTATTGCCAAGTGCTTCCACCTGTTCCTGAACCGCCAATGCGGCATAAACCTGCTCTTGCAAAAGCCATAATAGCTCTCCTTATACGTTATCTTTATATTCTACTTTGATTAAACCGCTAACATCGCGTACAACAGATCCAGCTTTCAACATTCCGTTACACAAGAATGAAGTTCGCTCTGGCACGTAATCAACAGAAGTCTTCATATCAATACCAATAGCAAGGCCAACAGCATCACGATGGAAGAAATATGAATCAACAGTGTTAGAAGCAACAGTCAAACCACCTTCAGAACGATCATCAAGAACAACAAAAGTAAATCCAGCTAGGCTGTTAATGTCACCAGTTACAAGTGCTTTAACAGTTTGGTAATCAGAAGATGTTGCTTTTTGATCATCAAGAAGACCACCTAATCCTTTTGCGTTAATTGCCGCAAACAAATTAGAGTTAGGAACGCCTTGAGCCCGTAAATTAACCTGTGCTTCAACAACTTTAGCCATGCTCAAAGCGGCACCACCGTGAACAACAGTTGTAGGAGAAGCGGCATCCATAGCATCAATAACGAGTTGGTCACAACGACGGCCAAGAGCCCCAGCGATAGTGTCTGCTAGTTCTTGCTTCTCGTCGAAGTTAACTTCAGCTTGGTCAAATATATCAGTGTATTCTGGAGCATTCCAGTTTTGTAGAGTAGCAATAGCAAAATCAAAACTTACGTCCATAGGAGTTACTAGATCAGAAGTAGACTTCTGGTTAGCTAAACCTTTACCCATGTTACGGAATTTGTAAGTGTCACCAACTACATTGTTACGTACAGTAACAGCAGGCTTCAATAGCCCTTTTGTTGCATAAGCGTGCTTTACCATGCTGTCAAATTCAATCGACGCTACGGCAGATAGATTCTTACTCATAATAGTTTCCTCGAAAAAGAGTAATAATAAAAAGTTTTTTCAAGGTTTTAGCTGAGTACCCAGTAAATTGGTCAGCATTCAACCTAAATTTACTGGGCCTTTTAAGAAAGGGGTATCCAGTGCATGGATTATACACCTTTTACCCCATGTTAATCAATTACCTGAACCACCCCACGCTTCCATCATCTTCTGAATTTTGCGTTCATGGTCTATGTTGGTACTTCTAAGGAGTTGTCCTTGTTCGTCTTTCTTAAACATTTCTGTTTCAATAGATTCCCAAGAAAGTCCTTGAGGGTTATGACCACCTTCCATTGGAAGTTTAGCAGGAGCAGTAGCTCTAACTAATAGTTCAACTAACTCAATAGTATCAGCAGAAGTTACTAAGCCTCGCGCGTGTTCATAAGTTTCTGGATCAAGGTTATTTTTCATAAAACCTTCAACAGTCTTAATTCTTTCTTGCGCGTTATCACCTAGTTTAGAAAGTTCTTCTTCTTGACTAACTTCTTGTACTGCTTGTTCTTGTGCAGTTAATAACTCCCATGCCTCACCAAATGCATCAGCACTCATGTTAGTCTTGTTAGCAAAGGCTTCTAGTTCTTGGTAAAGAGCATCGTCTTTCTCAATGCCTTCAGGGGGTGTGTATCCATCTTTAGGAGAGCCTTTAAAACCACCAAACTTCTTCTCTAGTTCAGTATAGGCTTTGGCTTGTTCTGCAACAGACTTGTACTTGTCTGCTTTGTACCACTCTGGTGTATCGCCTGTACCCTTAATGCCATCAGTTAGAAAATACTCTCCATCACTTAGAGTAGGTTCAGCTTGATCTAGCAGGGTGTCGCTGGCTGGTGCGGCCTGTTCTTCTGACATAATGTAATCCTTAAATTATTTCGGCTTGTTTCATTTGATTGATTAAAAACTTAACTACGCCAGCCTCCCCATTATGGTAAGCAGATTCGTAATTAATGTTTTCTGAGCCAAAAGAAGTATCATTTTCATAGACAAACCTTCTGGTCAGGTCAGCTAAGATACGTGCTCCATCGTCAGTTGTAAAGACTCTATGATATGATTTAGCTAAGTCAACCGCATTCTGCTTGCGAATACCTGCTTGTTTTTTAGCCAGTGCAGGATCAGAAATCTGATCAATATTTGACCAACTCATTGCAGAGGCATCGGAGCTTGTGACGTTTTCATTCCAGCTTGAGCCGCTTCAGCACCAGCTTGTATAACTTGTGCTTTCTCAGTAGGTGTTCTGACTAACTCTGCTGGCATTCCTGTCTTAGATGCTACCCATGTGCCAAAGTCTTCCTGCTTAAATCCAATCTTAGCTTGATCTGGACCAGCATTTTGTAAGACAAACTGTACAGCTTGTTGGACATTGATAATATCTTCAGCATCTTGTGCTTTAGCCAAAGGCGATAGGAATTTAATCTCTATATCACGACCATCTAGCTGTAGTGGCTGGAGTAATCCTCTACGAGTAAGAATGTAAACAACTCTTTTAAGAATAGGGACAAGAACTTCTGTCTGTAGTCTACCAAATGCAGAGCCTATTCTTTTAGCAAGCTCTCTTGACTCAATAGCTACTTCTGTTGCAGAGCGTACAGCCCCACTAGGATCTCTTAGATCGTTAAACAACGCACGTTTGATAGACATTTGCAGGTCTTGCATCTCAAACTGCGCTAATGCAAGGTTAGCTCCTGTGTCTAATCTTTGGATAGACGGATTAGATGAGTTATTAGAACCAACTGGTATAACAACCCCTGGACTTATAACTATATTGTATGGATTAGTTACGCCATCATCGGTTGCTGTGTACATACCTGACAGGTCGATAGCGGCTTTTTGTAGGACAAACTCTTTTACTTTGTTGAGTGAGCGTACATCAGGCAATGCTTGGACAGCAGGACCACGACCACGTATCTCACCAGAGACTTTAGAGTAACGACCAGTAACCCAAGGGCTAGATGCGCCAAAGTCTTCCATCCAGCTAATGCGATCTTCGCCTGTTACCCACACACAACCATAATAAGTTTTAGCTTTAGGCATATAGACTACGCCTTCACTTATTTCTACGTCTGCATCAGGTTGATTCTGTATAAGATTGATGACAGCTTCAGAAGGTTTGAACCCTCTCCACTGTCTTTTAAGGTTACGAGCCTTAACATTCATTCTACGCCAGTGTGTTTCAATAGAACCGTATGGACCTTCCTCAAATGCAATCCCTTTCTGCGGAATAGCGTTGAACACCAAAGGCATATTGTCTTCGTCAGTCTCATCTATACGTAATGTTCCTGTACCTACAAGTAGATCAAGAGCGTGTTCATAGAATTGAGTAGCAAAGTTAGAGCGATTAATGTAATCAAAAACAATCTCTGCTTGTGTCTCTAGGTTTTGTCTAATGTCTTCTTCTGTAACATCGTATTGACCAGAATCTAGCTGTTGCATAACACTAACAGAAGGGGCAAAGGTAGCCCAGTTACTCCAGATAGGCGCTATGTTCTCTTGTAGTTTACTAGCTCCTTGTTGAATAGCTTCAATAGCAGTAGAGTCAAAGATTCGATCCATTTTTTTTTGGCCTGATACAACAGTATCAAACAAGTTTCTGTTTGGAAGGAAGTATTCATAGCAATCATCTAACAATTCATGCCATGATCTTATTCTGTTAAACGCTTGGGATTCTCTTGTTTTTAAATCTTGAAGCGAACCTAACTCTTTTGGAAGTTTCATTTGAAATCCTTGAAATTGTAGTAGCTTAACGCAGTTTTGTTAATGAGCCTATCATGCTGTTGCCACTTCTTGCTCCACTACTACCAGCTCCACTACTACCAGCCATACCACCACCAGAGTATCCCGTACCACTCATTGCAGAAGCACCGCGTGTTGCACTTTTAGCAGACCCACCTTTAGCTAACAATGACCGAGTTCCTAGCTTGCCGCGAGCAATAGCCTTGAGCCTTTTTTCATTTTCTTCCATTTCTTCGTCAAGTTGTCTGCTTTGGCGTTCAACTACAGCAAGTTCTTCTGCAGTAGGCTCTGGAATCTTAGGTCGTTTCATTATGCTTCCTCAAATATTTTAATAGTTGGTAGGGCGTTAGAATGAAAGGATTATTAATACCTAATATCTGTTTAATATGTCCAACACAAGTATTCAACATAAACAGTGATCTTTTACATTCTTTTGGAGTGTAATCCTTCATTGTATAGATACCGTCGATTATACTCTTTTGGTCGGAAACAGTAAATAAATCAAAACTTTTGAACGATTTTCCGTAGATAATGTAAGAATTTGGTACAGGTTTGATTAAAAAGCAATGTCGACAGCCCTTTTTTAACAAAAAAGACCACCATCTATCACTATCATCCTCGAAAACCACATAAACCTTAGATGGTAGTTTAGAAGACATTGACCTGTACTTTTGCTTTGTGGGTCTTAGAGAATGTATCTGTCCGTCTTAGTGCCGCACGACCCTCACCCTCACCTTGTAAAGCGTATTCAAGAGCCTCAACAGGGTGTGAGTATTCATTCTTATCAGGTTCATCAGTGTATCGCTCCCCTGTAGTCTGTACTCGACGATAACAGAAGCCACCTTGCAGACCTTTTCTAATCATAGAAGCTTTGGGTAGGACAATGAATCTAGGTTTCCCATCCATACACATCTCTTTCATGGGTACTTCTAGTGCGGCTCTACGTTTCATAGGGTCATTAGAGGCTGTAGGTTGACACGGAATCCCTGCGGCTCTCATTATTTGAAAGGGTGTGTCAGAATTAGACTGGTTTTTATTGTTACCAGAGGGATCACCCCAACCTTTAAACGTGTAATCAGGGTAAACTTCTTCGATGTATCGTTTTAAACTAGGAGCAAAGTCAACAGCACCAGAATCTGTTAACACAACCTCATCGAAACAGACCCATCGGCCTATGCCTGTTCTTTGGATAAACGCACAAGCTGGTGTACGCCCAAAGTCAAAGCCTAAAACAATAGGAGTAGCCTTATCAGGTTTGAATTCTAAGTGCTGACAGTGGACTGAATCCGTATACATAGGGTGAACAGGCTTACCATTAGAGACAAATCCGTATTCATTGGCTAGATTTACCTTAATCCAATCATCTGTCTTCCCTTGTAGTCCTCTTGCATAATAGCCTTCAGGAAGGTTATCAAGGTTTTCAGCCTTTTCATTAATGATCCAATTCTCACCATCTTTTAAAACTCCACCAGCTTGCCTAAAAAATGACCAGTTATCAGGTCGTTCTATCTCTGCTAGTTTAAAATACCAATGATCTTCATCAGGAGCGTTACTATCTCCTATGATTCCATGATGGGTAGGACGAGCACCCTCCTTGTTAGAAGGATATCTACCATGTCTAAGGTCTAACATATCCAAAACAGCTTTGGCGTGTTCCTTAGTCTCGTTTAACCACACCCATGTAGTCTGTATACCCCTAGCTTTCTTAACGTGTTCAGGACGGTCGAACGCAATAAACACAACATCACAGTGGACAGAGGTTCCATCGTCTAGTTTAAAGCGTATAAAGTGTGTAGGAGGTTCTTTATTGCCTTGTTTGAAGTCACCTAACTCCCCATGTATCTCCAGCCAGTCTTTAATCGTAGTAGAGAACAATTCAGAATAGGTGTTACGAGCCGCAATAACCCTTGATAAACGAACATTGTAGTTTTTATGTTTCTTATCTTTGACAGGTTCCTGTTCACACATCAAGTCAAACAGTTTTAGAATACATTGAACTGTCTTACCTGATCCCAACGGACCCATAATAAAGGAGTTTCTTGCACGGCAATCATTAAAATCTTGAAGGACTTGGCCCTGTGGCATCAAGTTATATTCGATTCTCATCGTGACCAGTTTATTTTATCGTAATTAGATTTAAATACTTCTCGACTATTAGCTGTAGACTTTCTAGGGTGACTACCCTTACCACCATTGTATTCAGGAAAGTGTCTATCTCTTGTTTCTTTCTTTAACTTGTGAACTACATTCGGCCCTTTTTTACCCATCTACCAACTCCCACATATACACTCTTCTTCTAAACAAACACACTCACCAGACATCTTTTCATGCAGTATATATAAAACTTCCTTCATCGCATAGTGGTCTTTATCTATTAACGCTGTACAAAATGCCTCTATTAATTCGTAATCAGAATCCGTAATAGGCTCATCCGTATTTAAATCAATCATCAGCTAACCAATCCTTTATTATTAATGACTTTGCTAATTCTAAATAAAACAGCTCCTGTTCACTTGTAAGCGTACTTCCTACCTCTACCCCTACATCGCCTATGCTTATTAAAAGAAAGTCCTTAGAACGCTTTATATGAGCTTCTATGAGGTCTTCTGCATCTGGTCTAAGCTTTATAATAGTCATAAATTTTTTTTTGGGAGGGATATATATATACTACAGCGCGCGACCTTCGGAGGGGGGGGGTACCTGTCTCATTGCGCCTTGTCATTGTTGCCACCGTCAAAGCGCTTTCTATTGACTGA
>CAACVD010001090.1_pt1 | contig 13060 bp, 29 predicted proteins | sample 2381771 | NCBI WGS metagenome assembly CAACVD01 (sample SAMEA5211965, study PRJEB30684) | marine metagenome | biome: Marine; feature: Epipelagic; material: Water | collected 2015-10-15 | depth 15 m | reverse complement strand
GCTAAGTATAAATACGGAGGGAAAGAGCTATGGTAATATATATTCCTACAAGAGGAAGAGCTAACAATCAAGAAACTTTTAAATGGTTTCCTAAAACTATGCATGACCAAATAGTTATGGTCATAGATGAGGACGAAAGAGAGTTGTATGACCAGTATCCTTGTCCTAAATTAATAATACCTGAAGATGTGAAAGGTATTAGTGCTAAACGTAAGATAATAGTTGATAACGCACAAGATAAAAAGATAGTTATGTTAGATGATGATTTAAGGTTTTACATGCGTAAAGCACATAACGATTGGCATTTAAGATATTTAGAATCAGAAGAATATCCTGCCTTGTTTGGGTTATTAGATAAATGGTTAGATGACTATGCACATTGTGGTATAAGTGCTCGTGAAGGTAATAACAGAGTTGAAGACTTAGCTGTAGAAAACACTAGATACATGCGAGTACTGGCATATAATCTCGATATGATGAAAGACATAGAGTTTGGTAGGACTGAAGTTATGGAGGACTTTGACGTAGCTCTACAGCTTCTTAAAAAAGGCATGCCGAGTAAGGTAAGTTTTTACTACGCACAAGGTCAAAAAAGTTCAAACGCAGAAGGTGGTTGTAGTGAGTGGAGAACTATAGACACTCATAATCAAGGTGCAGAACTATTAGCTTCACTACACCCAGAGTGTGTTAAACTAGTAGAGAAACAAACTAAAACAGCTTGGAACGGTTTACCACGTAAGGACGTGATAGTAGGTTGGAAAAAAGCATATCAAGAGGGGGTGAGTAATGCAGGTAGTTTATTCTAGGAATATTAACGACGCTTTTTTACTTGGAGTGGACCTCTTAAATAGAGACCATGTAATCGAGGAGAGTAGGGCAGGTAAGGTTTATGTACATCCTGAGCCTGTAACCACAGTGTATGGTAAACCTAAGGAAAGGGTTTTATTTAATTCAGAAAGAAACGCTAACCCATTCTTTCACTTTGCTGAAGGGTTGTGGATGCTAACTGGTAAGAACGATTTAAAAACCATGGAGTACTACAATAAAAGAATGGCAGAGTATAGCGAAGATGGAAAAATATTGTGGGGAGCTTATGGTTGGCGATGGAAGTCGTATTTCCAGTTTGACCAACTAGAGTTAATAATAGACAAAATTATAAACGCATATAATAAAGGCATTAATGAAAGAAGACTAGTTTTACAGATGTGGGATCCGAAAGGTGACCTGCCTTCTCGTGGACCTGATGTACCTTGTAATACTACAATATATTTTAAAATGGATGTAAAACAAGATAAATTAGATATGACAGTATGTAATAGATCAAACGATATTATATGGGGAGCATACGGTGCGAACGTAGTTCATATGTCTATGCTTCATGAGTATGTAGCTAGGTTTAGTGGTTTAGAGGTTGGTAAATATTATCAAGTGAGTAATAATTTTCATTCTTATGTAGATAAATTTAACCCTTTATTTGAAGAGCTAGAAGCTAGAGACACCTTTGATTTTTATACACTAAGGTATCTTATAGACCATAATCCGTATAAAATTGATAAAGTTAAACCCTTTGACATGGCGAGTAATAGTATCAGTAAGGAGACTTGGGATAAAGAACTTAACCTATTATTAGAAGGTAAAAGGAGCAACTTTGAAGAACCATTTTTTGAGTTAGTTGCTGTACCTATACTTAACTCTTGGGATTTTTATAAGAGAGGACAAGTAGATCAAGCTATCCTAGAGATACAAGATTGCCATGCTACTGACTGGTGTAGAGCTGGTCTAGATTGGCTATCTCAAAAATGATTTATCAGTGGTCGTATAGTCGACTAAAAACATATGAAGGTTGTCCTAAACAGGCATTTTTTAGGTATGTACAGAAAATAAAAGAACCTCCTGTAAAAGCCATGGAACGTGGTAAGGAAATACACAAAATATGTGAAGACTATATAAGAGGTAGAGACATAGTTTTAACAGGAACTCTGAAAGACTTTGAAGACGGTTTAAACATGTTAAAAGAAAACTACAGGAAAGGTCATGTGCTTTGTGAAGGAGACTGGGCTTGGGATAAAGATTGGAATAAAACTGATTGGTTTGGTTACGACACTTGGGGTAGAGCAAAAGTAGACGCTTTTTACCATGATGATTCTACTAATGAAGCCACTGTAATAGATTTTAAAACAGGTAGGTATGAAGGAAACCAAGAAGGACATAGAGAACAGTGTGAGCTATACGCTTCTATATGTTTACTGAGATACCCAGAATTAGAAAAAATAACTACGGAGATGTGGTATTTAGATCATAATAAAATAGATAGATATGAATACGATAAAAACACTATAGAAAACAAACGTAAAAAAATAACAGAACGTGCTGTAATAATGACAACAGCTGAAGACTTTCCTGCTAAACCAGATAGGTGGAAGTGCCGTTGGTGTTACTTTGGTAAACAAGGGTTATGTGAAGAAGCCATAAAATGAAGGTGGATAAAAAAGCTCTGCAAGAATCAGTGACCGATACAATATTAGGTGCAGCATTTAATTTTCCACTATCTTGGCTAACCATAGCTGTATTACTTGCGTTCACTACTAACGCACTTACTATAACAGTTGTTCAACTTATAGTATTAACCATAGCAGCAATCATAAGAAGATACTATACAAGGTTATACTTTAAAAATAAAGAAGGAGAAAATAATGGCGTTGAATAAAGAAAAGTTAGAAATTATATTACAAGAAGATTTTGAAGGTCTTGTTGAGGCAGAAAAAAGCTACGGAGATAGTTGGCGTGAAAGGGGAGGCATAGGAGCTTTTATGATGTTAGCACGTAAGTGGGATAGGCTTGAAAAACAAGTTACTGAGAAAGGTTACGATATCTTTCATGTTATAGCTGAAGATAAACGTGAAGAAGGTGTTATAGACGATATAAGAGATTTACGCAGATATCTAGCCTTAGTAGAAACACACATGAGAGAACAGTTAGATTGAATCAAATAAGTTTATTTACTCCTGAAAGTGATTGGGTGCCACCTAGTTCTTTTCCAGATTTAACTTCTGCCAAGGAGATAGCTATTGATTTAGAAACATGTGATCCATATCTTATGTCTCATGGTCCAGGTTGGGCTTTTAAAAATAGAGGACACATCATAGGTTTCGCACTAGCTACTGAAAACTGGAAGGGCTACTTTCCTGTAAGACATGAATCTGGCGCAAACCTAGAGTATGACGTTGTGGCTAAGTGGTTACAAAAACAATTACTGGCTAATAACTCTAAAATATTTCATAATGCTAGTTATGATGTAGGGTGGTTAAAAAGGGAAGGCTTTCAAATAAATGGGGATATACACGATACTCTAATGGCAGCACCTTTGTTAAATGAAAATGCTAGAGGATATTCCTTGAATAGATTAGGTAAACGTCATGTGGGTGAAACTAAAGATGAAACACTTTTAGAAGATGCAGCAAGAGCATATGGAGTTAATCCTAAAAGTGAAATGTATAAGCTCCCAGCTATTTATGTTGGTCCTTACGCTGAACAAGATGCAGCACTTACATACAGACTTTGGCAACTTTTTAAGAAGGGTATACACGAAGAAGATATATCAGAAATATATAGTTTAGAAAGAAGTTTGATACCAATACTAATAGATATGAGAAGTAGAGGTGTTCGTATAGATTTAAACAGAGCTGATGAGGTGAACTTAAAACTTCAAAAACAAGAAGAAAAACTATTAAATGAAATAAAAAGATTATATGGTGTAAAGCCAGAACTTTGGGCAGCAGCATCTGTAGCTCAGGTTTTTGATAGAGCAGGTTTAGAATATCCTAGAAGCCCAAAGATATCCGCACCTTCTTTTACTTCTTCTTGGTTAGAGTCTCATATACATAAACTGCCTAAAATGATAGGTCAGGCTAGAAAACTTAATAAAGCTAGAACAACATTTATAGATAAAATGATTCATGAACATTTAGTAGATGGCAGAATACATGGGGAGCTACACCCACTTAGGTCAGATGATGGAGGAACTGTGACAGGTAGGTTTAGTTCTTCTAACCCTAACTTACAACAAGTTCCTGCTAGAGATCCAGAAGTTGGTCCACTTATAAGAAGTTTATTTATACCAGAAGAAGATAGCCATTGGGGTTGTTTTGATTATTCTCAACAAGAACCAAGACTTACTGTGCATTATTCTGTCATGACAGATCAAGAGGGAGCAAGAGATGCAGCAGAAGCATACGAACTAGACGATACAGATTTTCATCAGATAGTTGCAGATATGGCTAACATAAGTCGTAAAGAAGCTAAAGTTATTAACCTTGGTTTGAGTTATGGTATGGGTAAAGATAAGCTAATTCATTCTCTGGGTATGGATCCTCAAGAGGCAGAACTTTTATTTGATCAATATCACAAGAGAGTTCCGTTTATAAGGGGACTAAGAGACTCAAGTGCACGTATGGCTAGTAATCGTGGATACATAAAAACACTGTTGGGTCGTAAGTGTAGGTTTAATTTATACGAGCCTAGAGCTTCTAGAGAGTTGCCTTTACCCTATGGTGAGGCTAAAGAAAAGTATGGAGAACACTTAAAAAGGTCTTACACTTACAAAGCTATGAACAGACTTATACAAGGTTCTGCTGCAGACATGACTAAAAAAGCTATGATAGATTTATATAAAGAAGGTATCTTAGCTCATGCTCAAGTACACGACGAGCTTGATATATCTGTGAAGGATAAAAATGAGTGTGATAAAATAATAGAAGTTATGCGAGATTGTGTAAATATCTGTGTTCCTAATAAGGTAGATGCCGAAGTTGGTAAAAGCTGGGGCGAAGTAAAAGACTATAGAGAATACTTTAAATAAACTTTATTATACGCTATCCTATTTACATGAACTTATATATTAATGGTGGTTCATCAAGTTTAGCAGATAATCCATGCATAGGAAAGTGTTCTACAACATGGGGAGATATTATCTGTAAGGGGTGTGGTCGTTCAGAAACACAAATAAGAGACTGGTGTAAATTTTCTCAAATAGAAAAAAAGATAATAGTCATGGATTGTTGGAACGCAGGTTATACACCTAAGCAAAAGAAAGAAGCGTTACTGGAAAAACTAGACGGTAAAAAAAGCCACATAGATATAAGTGTAAAAAGAAAGTTAGTAGTTTAAACACCATGCTTTATTCACATACCGATGCTTAATAAATTAGTAGTTAAGCTATACAGGGCTGTATAGTACAACTACGAGGAAAAAATATGCATGAAGTAGAAACAATGGCATATGCTGGAGAAACTCCTTGGCATGGTTTAGGCACTAAGGTTGATGATACATTAACGCCTGATGAAATGTTAGTAGAAGCTGGACTAGATTGGACAGTTTCTAAAAGAGATCTCTACACTCACGATACACCAACAGTCACTGACGAAAGTGATTTATTGGTGGTTCCGAAACATTCTGTTCTTGTAAGAGATTCAGATAATACCGTCTTTGGTCCATGTGGTCCAAAGTTTGTACCGACTCAAAATAAAGATGCTTTTGGGTTTTTCAAAAAGTTTACAGATGGTGGACATATGAATATGGACACTGCTGGTTCTTTGAGAAACGGTGAGAAAGTATGGGGACTAGCTAGAATAAATGAAAGTTTTACTTTAGCTGGTGACGATAAAATTGATGGCTATCTATTAATAGCTGTCTCTCATCAGTGGGGGGTGTCAAACCAGATTAGGTTTACACCTGTTAGAGTTGTTTGTAATAATACTTTGAGTTATGCTCTCAATACAACAAGTCGTGGTATATTTAAAATGCCACACGTAAGAGCTATGGATGAAGAGGTTTATCAAACAGCAGAGCAAGCACTGGGTATCGCTAGTGAACAAATGAATCAGTATAAAGAAACTGCAGAATTTTTAAGCAAAAAGCGATATACAGATGAAAACGTGATAAACTATATATCAGAGTTATTACAACCAGAGTTATTAAAACAACAGATAGCTTTAGAAAATGAGACTGATATGCAAAAAATAGTTAATAGGCAAACCATGTTAAATGAGTTTCAAAGAACTCCTGCCATGGTTTATCAAGCGTTAGAGCAGCAACCAGGAGCTGAGTTAGATTCTTCTAAGGGAACTTGGTGGGGTGCACTAAACGCTGTAACTTTTATAGTTGATCATAAGTGGGGTCACGACCGTGACGCAGCATTACATAATGCTTGGTTCGGTGGACGTGCTTCACTAAAACAAAAAGCTATGGATAAAGCAGTGGAGTATGCCAACGCAGCATGATAACACTGCCTGAGTACGATTTTTCTGAGCTGACTGAAGAGTTAGCTCAGAAGATTTTAGAAAAAAGTGAAGAAATATCTAAAGATAATGAAATACCATCTCATCTCATAGGCACTGCTTTACTTTTCGCAGCAGTTAAAGAAATATTAAAAATACAAGACAAGACAGATATAGATGAAGAACCTATAGTTGATGGAGAAGAGTTAAGGTTTTTGATAGATACAACTGTAGATGCAGCAATGATAGTGTTTTCCAGGGACAATAATAAGGAATTAGTGCGTCCAAACCTGCATTAAACGCTAAAACGCTCTAGTTTAACCTCCAACGTTTTTCTTTTACATACCCTCTACGCTACTATTACTTAATACGTTTTCGAGCGTTACAGCGTAAACTGTATCCTTACTTTTTTTGAAAGAGGTAAAATTTTAAGTAATTACTAAGATTATCCTATATATTTAAAAAGATGTAACTTAACATATACTTTATATTAATTTATGGAGAAAATATGTCGAAAGATACAACTATAGGAGTTACTTCTATTACTAAAAAACCCCATCTTAGATTAGTGAAGGACGATGAAGAATTTATAGACGGTAGTTATAGAATTCTTACTTGGGAAAACATTAAAAAGATAACCAGTGTGGCAAAAAGAAAAAACTATAACAGACGTGTAGATATAAAAAAACTAAAAGCGTTTTTGATAAAGTCGATAGCCGAAGACGGTTATGGTGCACTAGAGAAAACTAGGTTTCCTGCTAGACCACTTATGGTGCATAAATATGCCCAAGGTGTTGAGTGTACGCCTCACATGAGAATTTATATAAGATATGGCTACTTAGAAGGTTGTACATTTATAATAGATTGTGATATGAAATTATGGGAAAGTTTTCCTGTGTATAAAAAACTAGAGCCTGTGGAGGTTTTACGAGATGAACATATTTAGTCAGGACAGACCTATACCAACAAACAAGACACCGAGTAATAATCGTTGGAACCTTCATCTTATGGAGGTTGGTGATTCGTTTGATATAAACTTTGAACAACCAGATGCTCAAAGGTTGCGTGTAGCTATTTGTAATTATGCTAAAAGAAATAACAAAAAATTTACGACACGCAGAGAAGGAGATAAACTAATAGTATGGAGAATAGAATGACGCCTGAAATTATTTTTGTTAAAACTATGGGTGTCAATGATTTATTTATTAAAAAAGGGTATGACTTTGAGATAGAAAAAATCAGAGACAATATCTATAGATATGCAAAAAGAACTGATAAACTATTTCATATGCGTAAAACTTATGATGGACTACGTGTAGAAAGAATTAAATGAATAAAAAGAAAAAACTTACACCTAAACAAGAAAAGTTTGCACAAAACGTGGCTTCTGGTATGCGTAAAAAAGATGCTGCCATAGGAGCTGGTTATAGTGAAAAAAATGCAGTTCGTGCTGGAGCTGTTTTATCTTCAGACTCAAACCCCCTTGTCAAAAGTAGGATAAATCAGCTTCAAACGAAAGCAGCAAACAAGGTTGAGTTTAAACTAGAAAATCATTTAGTTGATCTAAAAGATATAAGAGACGGTGCTGTTCGTGCTGGTGCTTGGTCTGCTGCGGTTGCTGCAGAAGTTTCTCGTGGTAAAGCAGCAGGATTATATGTAAACCGAAGTGAAATAAATGTAAACCGTATTGATGTTATGTCAAAAGAAGAGGTTTTAGAAAGAATGAAACAACTTTATTATGAAACAGGCGGAGTGTTGCCTGAGGGTAAGGTGATAGAGGTGGATCCAGATGAGTCAAAAGAATAATTGTCTAAGTTGTGGTAAGGAGTTTATAAAAAACCGTAAAAAAGCATATTGTTGTAAGGAGTGTTATTATCAAAAGTATAAAAAAGATTGGTTTGAAGGATATGAAGATAAACAACATGTGCTTAAAAAAGTAGAGGGTGAAGTAGGGGAGCTTGAACTCGAAGAAATAAACATACCTGAAGAAATATATAACGAAGCTATAGAAAAAGATGACCTGGCAAAAAACAGTTATGCGATTGATCCAGATATAGCTAACGCTTTTGATGAACTGAATAAAATTCTGCATGTGGGGAAGTATTATAAAAGAAAAACTTGAACATGCTTTACTTTAAAAATGATGGCGTCCATAATTTATTTATAGTTTATTTTAAGGAGGAAACATGGACTATTTATTTAAGTTAAACCCAGCTGAGTGTCTAGAAGCTAACTTTAACAGGTGGTATGCAGAAAACTGCAGGGAACGTAGAGAAGCTAATATGTATGGTTCTAATGAACCTATTTTAACTGAAGCAGAGGCAGAAAAAATATTTCTATCTCAGTATAAAAATCATATAGCCGAAAGCTGGTTTATGAATAAAGAAGGTAGAATGGAACAAAGGTTGGTGGTAGATGAGTAGAGGTTGTTGTAACGAGTGTGGCTATAAAGCTGATTATATAATCGACTATAACAATTATGAAAGTAAAGGTTATCAAACTATAGATGAAGTGCCAAAAGATAAAATGCTTTGTGGTGTTTGTTATGAGGAGATAATAGATGGCGACTAGATGGACTAATACTAAAACTCACACACCAGTTTGTGGAACACGTGGTAAAAAAACAAGCATAGGCTCAGGTAATGTAGCTTTTGCTTCTATGAATAAAAATATGAAAAGGTCTTGGAAAAAATACAGAGGACAAGGAAGGTAATACATGTATAAATCTAAAATACTACAGAGTCAGTTAAGAGTAGAAGAAGGTAAGTTACATCAGTTGAGCACAGATATAGCTGTTTTTCTATCTTCACCTACATCAATACCTCAACACACAAACTTTTCTGAAGAGCTCAGTGACTTACTCGGTAAAGTAGGAAAACAGAAAGAAAAGATTCAAGTAATTAACGAATTATTAAAAGGTGAATATTGAGTTACGGAAACTATTTAATATCAAATGTACCACATTTTAAATGTTGGGTTAGAAAAGAGTTTACTCATGGTCATCAAAAATACCATGGAGACTATTTACATGCTTTAGCTATAGCTGTAAATACTATACCAGATAGGTCATTGAGTTTTCAAGTAGTGTTTACAGGACTTGAAGCAGAAGATGATGAACCAAATATTCACGGTGGTGCCATGTGGGCTAGGATGCCACTACAAGCACTTGTGGCTGACGTGCCACTTGATGAGTGGCCAAAACCTATGGAAGACCATTTAGCACAACCATGGGATTGTGAAAGTCATAAACATTCTGTAGTCGTCTTAGATAGATGTTCTTCGTCACCTTGGTGGTGTAAAATAGATGGTGAGTTTTACACTGGTAGGTATTTATTCACAGTAGATTATACTGAGCACGACATAGCTGATGACCCTGCTCAACACAAACAATCTCACTTATTATACTTAACAGGGGAACATCGGTGGAAGGGTAACTTTGTAGCTCTACCTAATAATCGTGTAAGGGTCACTAGCCCTGCACTGTGGGGTACAGGAGAAGGTGCACCAGATTTTAGACCTTCTCAAATGTTACACTCTGCTGAAGCACATGAGTCATACCTAGATGCTCATAAGACATTTGATAATCTTTATAGCGAAGACTAAATCACCTAAACATTATTTAGAACGTCCTAAGCATCCGTAGTGATCACGCCTATACTATTTATATGGATAAAATTAGAGACTTTAACAGGATTAAAAAACTCTTTCTAGAGAAAGCTGGTCCAGACTACCCAGAGGTTCCGTGTGATAAACACCAAGACCAAAGGTGTGGGGGTTGGCTAGTTCGTAACGAAAATAATAAAATATTAGGTTGGGTTGATAATTCTGGTACAGTAGATGTCTACCATGAGGTAGAAATAAAACCAGGAGATAAATTTAATGGCAGAAGAATCAAAAAAGGTTAAACGAAAAAAATACCCTGTACATGAAGGGTATGTAGATATAAATAAACTTAACGTCATAGATGTTAAGGAAGTATTAAAAACTATTAGAGAAAAACATTGGGGACCACCTACTGACGAAGAGATGGTAGAGATGGAGAAGTATTATGATAAAGAAAGATAAAGCAGGTGAGATTATACACTTAATAGATAAACGATTAGGTATGCATGATGGTTTCTCTGAGCACTGTAGTGCTAGAGATGAACACCAAATAAACTTTGATAAAAGAGGTGCTTTGTCTATGTTAGAAGACGACAGGTATATATTTAAAAAGATTAAAGAGTTACTGACAGATGAAGGAGAAGACTAAAAAAATACTAGAGTGGTTGTTTATATTGTTCCTGATACTTTCAGTGATTATTTATAAATACTTTTTCTGGGGTTGTGTAATTATTTGTGGTGATTGGTATGACGACTAAGTGTATTGTTTGTAAACAAGTAACTGTGGCACGTGGTCGCCTAGAACTAGGTATCAAGAGTTGCCTTCAGTGTGGAGAACAAGCAGCACAAAAACTATCAGAAGCTCGTAAACAACAGTGTGCTCCTGCTTATAACAAGGGAGCTTACCAATATATAACTAAAAATGATCTTAAAGATATAGGGCGATAATGCTTTTATCTATACCTGATGGGGTAAATAATATTAGTATGTTTAATTTAATTAAGGAAAATTATGTCAACATATTATAAACCTGAAAATCCTATATCAATAAAATTGGTAAAGGAACGATGTCCTGAGATAAAGTTTTATCAAACTCAGGATGCAGCTAATCCCGAAGGAGCTTGTTTAGAGCGTGACGGAGATTATATACACTTCGAACTTAATGAAGATGGCGACATGAACTGGTTTGGCAGATATGGTTCAAACTGGGATGCAGATGAGTCTATCATTCAGCATATGGCTAATACACTCAGCATACCAATATACAGTGAGTATGATAAAGAGTTTGCTGAAATATGGGAAAAGGAGCAGCAAGGTGGCTGAGAATATAACTAATTACGATAAAGAAGACTATTTTGCTTACCTCGACTTACTAAGAGAAAGTGGTGAGACTAACATGTACGGTGCTACAATCTACCTTCAACAAGAGTTTGGTATAAATAAACACGAAGCTCGAAGTGTTTTAGGTGAGTGGATGAATAACTGCGATGACCCTCACTATCCAGCAGAAGAGGAATAAAATGAGTATACAAAAAAATGTAGATAATATCTTTAAGTTATCACAAGAACTTCTTGAAATAAATAAAGAAGCAGGTAATTCTATTATTGATGAAGAGTTATTTATGGACTTTTTCAAATTAACTTCACCTGAACAAAAACAAGTTTTAACTTTAATGAAGTATATCGACCCTAATAAAAAGCGTGATGGTTAAAAATCAAGCCCTGCATTTACGTTCTAACGCCTTGATTTAATTTAGTAGGGGTAAGGGTAGGGTCGTGTAAAGATGAAAAAAGATTTAAATACCTTAAGAAAACTCATCAAAGAGTGGGCAGATGAACGTGGTTTACTCACGACTGACGTTCAACCAGAAAAACAAATGTTAAAACTTGTTGAAGAAGTAGGTGAAACTGCAAGAGCGTTAGTATATAACGATAAAGATGAGCTGAAAGACGGTATAGGTGATTGCGTTGTGTGTTTGATAGTATTAGCAGAGCAGTGTGGTATGACTATAGAAGAGTGCACAGAAGCTGCATGGAACGAAATAAAAGATCGTAAAGGTAAGCTAGAAGACGGATTATTTAAAAAACATAGTGATCTATAAGATTAATACCATCATGCTTTACTTCAAATAAACCTTAACTTAATATAGACGGTGTAATTAATTTTATTAGTCCTAAGGAGGGACAACAATATGAAAAATAAAATTTCTTTAAAACTTGCTTCAGCAAGTAAAGCGACACCACCAGTTAGAGCAGGTGGTTTAAATGTAAATGCTATAATTCGAGTAAACCCTAACAATAAAGTTAGGTCAGAAGCCAACGCTGCAAGGCAAAAGGCTTACGATGGTTTGACCGTTGGTCAAGCTCTCGAGCAAAGGATTGTAGACGCTAGGGATCTTAAATATGATGCTAGTAAAAACTACATCACATTTGAGTATGAAACTACTACTAAATCTACAACTAAGAAGAGTAGTAAAGCTACTAAGCAGTCACCGAGACCAACTGCTTAACTAGTTAATAGCTCGAGCACTAGATTGTCTCCTTATTAAAGATGACTGGTCCACTTCAGTTAATTTAGTGCTCACCTTACAGGCTGTTGTTTAGTTGAGGATAAAACTTTACTGTGTGGCATTGGGTTTTAGTTTTGATGTTAGTTCGGGTGAACTAATTAACAACAGTCTTTTATATGGGTGCTTGCTAGTTGCACCTTAGTGATGGCAGATTGATAACACTGCTTGTCATAAGCTAGTACTGGGTTGTTATTGCTCCCTATAACTATAGATGTTTTTCATAGATAACAGCCCTTTTTATTCTTTAAACATTAAACCGACTATCCTTTTATTAGACTTAGATCAAGTTAATAATAAAGTATAAGTAAAAGGAGAACTTATGGAAGAAAATATTTTTAAAAACGAGGACGGCGACTACCAAGATAAAGCTGGTAATCTATATACTAAAGAAAGAGTAAATAGGTATCATGTTTATTCAAAATGGACTGGTAGCTCCGCAAGACCTGATGAGCCTTGGAGTTTAGTATATTCCTGCGACACGTTGGAGAGTGCTAAACGTCTAAAGGAAGATGAAGAAAAAAACGATGTAAAAAAAGGTAATGACCATCTTATAAAATATAAAGTAAAAGATGCTGGTAAGCCGAGTTATTATTATTCACTACTTTGGTAAGG
>CAACVD010001088.1_pt1 | contig 13077 bp, 18 predicted proteins | sample 2381771 | NCBI WGS metagenome assembly CAACVD01 (sample SAMEA5211965, study PRJEB30684) | marine metagenome | biome: Marine; feature: Epipelagic; material: Water | collected 2015-10-15 | depth 15 m | reverse complement strand
AAGGCTTTTGTGGCTCCTAAGATGATATCATTCAATCCACCACCCGCGCCGGCTTCCCCACCGGCTATCACATCCAATAATCTAAGGAACTCCCCTTGGATGGCTTCCGTGGCCGTGGCGCTTATTCGTTGGAAATCTGCCATTTGTTCTTGCATCTTGGGTCCACTTGCCACACCAAATTCATTGGCCAATGCCACGAACTTATCAAGATTGTCTATAGCGCCGGATTGGATGAACTTGGGGCCGGCAGTTCTCCCAAAGATGTCAGCAGCTCGGGCGGCTTTCTCTTCCGCGCTTTCAATCTGTTGAAGGCTATGGAAGATATCTTTTAATACATCATCCGCGCTTCTTAGCTGTTCAAACCCATCCACGGTTTCAGTGGTTTGTACTCCAAGCGCTTCAAATGCTTTCTGTGCTGTCTTTCCACCTTCCGCGGCTTCCACCATCATAGACGGAAGTTTAACCAATCCCATTTCCAGTTCTTCGAATGATACACCGGCCCCTTCCGCCGCTAGTCTTAAACCTTGTAGGGTATCTGTGTTGATTCCCGTTTTTGTGGATGCATCCACCAATTGGTTGGACATATTTGCAATGTGTTGTCCAAAGGAAAGAACCGCAATGGCGGCGGCGCCGGCGGCTATGGAAATGTTGGAAAATGATGCTTTGATTCCTTTTCCCACTCCCTTGGCAGTCTTCCCAACCTTCTTCAAGGCGCGTTCCTGTTTTGCGGCGCTTTTCTCCGCATCCCGCGCGGCTTTTGTGTATGCCTTATCTAGCTCATTAACAAGTTTCTTGGCTTCCTTCTCGCTAACATTCCCAACCTTTTTCAAGCCGTTGATTAGATTCTGAACCTCGGCACGGTATTGGATGCTAATCGTCTTATTCACGTCACTAGGCATATTTCACCCCTTCTTCTTTTGGTCAGCTATGAAAGCATCTGCCAATTTTTTTACAAGCTTATTCACGTTTTTTTTGGCCGGTTTCCACATAGTTTCATTGGCTAGGTTCTTCCCTTCTGCCACGGTGGAAGCGCTTCCATTGTCTCTTTTGGAATATGAAGCGGGTTTGATTGCATAGGCATAAGGGGCATCATTACGAAAGAATCCTTCAATGGCTTTTCCACCTTGAACAATACGGATTCCATTTGTGAATTTGTCCACGGAACGTTCAGATTTTTCTTTTCTTATGAAGGTTCTTCCACTTTTGTTTGTGATGGGCTTTCCATATCTCACAATCCAATTTTCTTTGGCTTCCTTCACGCGGGTGTCAATCTCATCTTCCAACACCTTCATGGTTTCACCTGCCACTTCTCGAAGTGCTTGTTCAAAAAGTTCACGTTGGGGACCGGTGATTTCAATGGATGCCTTCCCTTTTCCATATCGTATTCTTCTAGCCATCTAGCGCTCCCCTTCTTTTAAATCTAGCATGATTCTTTTTCAGATTTTGAATTTGGAAACGCTTCTTCTTTTTCTTCACATCATCCGGTTTCATATTGGCCAATCTATAATCTGCAATTAGTTCTGCTTGTAGATTCTTTGGAAGACTGAAGAACCATGTTGGTTCTTGGTTCCAATACCGTGATATGATGAACCCCGTTCGAACTATTCCGCCGGCGGGGGTGAAGTAAAATTTTCGGCGGCTTCCACTTCTTCATCCGTGGATATGTGTTCCGTCATCATCTGGAAGAGTTCCGTTCCAACCTGTAGAACTTCGATTGGATTCACCTTTTGGGATGAAAGCCATTCTTGAACCTTCCCACCATAAGCCATCAAATCACAATCTGAAATACTGTATTTGGGGCATGATGGATTTTTTTTGATGCAGATTCCCACCAAAGCCGCAAACAAACGACCCAATTGGGCGCGGTTGGGATTGGTGGAAATCATATAAAACACATCCCACATTGTGGACATAGATTGGGGAAGCCCAAATTCACAATCAAGTTTTCCAATGGATTTTTTCATGGTTCCGTTCTCCATTATTAAACTTCTGCGCGTACGATTGAACCGTATACTTCACCGGTCACGCTAATTGTATCTGGGTTTCCTTCTGCGATAGAAGCGAAAAGAAGAACCTTGTTGAAGGTTACTTTTGTATTTGAACCGCTTAATGCGCTCATATTCGCTTGGAACTCTACAGTACAAAGAAATTGTTCAAATCCGGTTCCACCTGTTGAAGTTGCACCGCTTGAATTTCCAGTCTTATAGATGAAATCCAAAAGTGTGTCTTCTGTGGAATCTGCCAATTCTCGAAGATGGACAGAAAAAGATATGCTTGGAACAGGGTCATTTCCCTGTCTGAGGCCCACAATTGAACCCCTATCATATATCACGATTCTCTCTGCAAGGTCTAAATTCATGCTCATGTCGCCATTTTCGAAGGCGACTGTGTAAACGGTTGCATCTCCATTCGTGATGCTTATGGTTCCGTCGCGTGGGACGGCTACTACGGTTGTTTCAGCCATTGGAAGCTCCTATTGGTTGATTATGAAAGTGGTATGAAATGAAGGGCTTCAAAAGATAATGTGGAAAGTATATATTCTCCACTATCCGTCAAAGCTCTATTGGTTGATATTAATTTGATATGTAGGTTTGGATATAAAACGGCATTGCCTCTATCCAATAAAGCGGTGATGATGGTGTTTTCAAGATTCAATTGGTTGTCCACATCTGTGAGTTGGTCAAGAGGACGGAGACGATAAGCAAAGGTGATATCCAAATCAGTTTGTAACATCGCCCCTTCGGTGGGTCGTTGTCTGTCATCCATGGCATTGGAACCACCTATTCCCACAGCAAAGGCTTTGTGGGCTATGGAATTGGGTGTTCTCCCAAATGCATCAAAGGGAAGCGGGGATTGGTTCAATCCTGCCCCCGTGATGGCTTCCAAAGCCGTGGCCACTCGTGAACGAATAGATGATAATTGAACCGTTGCCATCAATAGCGCCTAAATTTTAAACGGTGATATCTTGATGGGGGATTGGTTGTGGAAATCATTGGAAAACCGGCTTTTCTTTTGTCCACATCATCGGCCCTTCCATCTTCATCCATATCGTAACGAAACGATATTTGTTTGAATTGGTATTCATAGGTTTTGATGTGTTCTCGATATAAATCCAAGTATCTTCCATTGGATTGGCCAAGTGAAGAATGCATATTTCGCCATATCAAAGCCAAAGCTAATTCAAGATGGGAGGAACGAAGCGCTTGGGGTTCCGTGATAAGATAAGGAAGGTTTCCAAGTTGTCTAAGACGTTCTATGATACGAACCCATGCTTCATCAATATATCTTTGCCATCCATCTGTGTAGCTGTCTGGAAGAAGGTTTTCCAAGTCGGAATATGAAGCTTCCAAATCAATATCAGATATACACGGATACAAAGGCCGGCGACACAAATAAGCGGGACGTTGGAAGGTATAATCTAAGCCATCAATCTCCACTTCCCAAAGTTCAAAGAGCCCATCACTTAGGGTCATAGATTGGGGAACGACTGAAGAGTTAATTGTGTACTGGATTTTATTTCCAACTATCGCCGCGCTAGACGTAGATATGATTTCCGTTCCATCTTCATCCAACAATTGATATGTGGCGCCGGTGGGGGTAACTTCCGCACCATTGCGATATATGATTAATTCCACAATTTGAGTTTTTCCCCTTTGAATCATTTGGGGTACTCGAATTCGTGGGGCGTAATATGTATCAAGAAGCGCCATCATTCAATCCTTAGATTATGCGTTGATAACTTGGTACCATTGATTTCCGTCACAAGCTATCATAAGCCCTTTCCCATCGGAAACCAATATGGTAAGTGTATCTGGTTTTGTGACGGTTAAATCATGTCCACCGCTTCCGCTATTCGCAATCCAAAACACCATTCCATCTTTGAGGGCTGGAAGGTTGACAACTCTTCCCGCTCCACCTGTATTCAAGATTTGAATCATGGATGATGATTTGTCTAGGGTTTTGGCTCCCGCCAATGTTTCTACGTTTACACCATTCTTTAAAACTATTTGTCTTGGGATGGTGAACGATTGTTTTCCATTATATTGTGCCATTTCGAAATCCTATTAGTATGGGTTATTTCCCGCTGTTTTTGCGGTCGTGGCGTATTGCGACATTAGCGGCTATTTTGCGCGCTTCTGTCTCAGACATCTTACCACCATTTTTTTTTGATTGTTCCATTATTCTTTTTGTAAATGCTTCAAACTTTTCTCTAGACATCTCTTTTCACCTTTTTGGTTTTGGGCTTGTTTCCTGCAATAGTCACCGGCCCTTCAAGCTCAATGTATTTTTTCATCATTTCAAGCCGTTCCAAATCCTTTTCATATTGCTTTTTTATTCGGGGTGTCATGTTCTTGCCTTCATTTCGTTCTACGCGTTTTTGTTGCATGTCAACGAAGAAAGAGAGGATATCCAAATCAGGGAATGAAAGAATCCCTTCTTCCATCAGTTCCACCCGCCAATCATTGAAAGATTCCTTATCTACTTTCCACACAACACGGTTTCCAATTACTTTTGGAGAATCCCATATACTTGTGTAATAGAATCCACCGCTTCTTGTCATGTGTCTTGTTTGATATCCTAAGTCCCATTCAAGCACTTCAAATCCATTGTCCATCATTCGAACACGTGCCATCTGTGAATCTGTCCCACCACGTGGAACCATTCGAACACCATTCACGCCGGCCAATTCGAAAAGACGGCGGAAAGTGGGAACGAACATCCACTTTTCACGGTGTTGGATGAACTCCCAACATGTGTTTGGATGGTGCATATACCAAAAAGGTGAATTTGATTTAATGGGTAGGGCGCTTGTTTTACTTACATCGCCGCCGGTCCAAGGTTGGTTTGTCATGGTTTTTTCCTTGTTTCATGGTTATTAAAAAGGGATGGTGGGGGATACACTCCCCCCAAAGGCTAGGGGGCTTGGAACCATGAAAACAGCCCCAAAGCCACCCATTCAATGTTTTTATGCGTCTGTCAAAATTTGTACCGCACGCGCCTGCTCTACAATCGAGGCCCCAGTGTACGCCGTCCCGACTATTTTAGTTAGGGAAAACGCTGAATCACGTTCAAGCTCGACCAAAACGGGGGTTCCCGCTGGACGAATCTCACCGCTTGGGGCTGCAAGTGGGACAGGTGTTCCAAGTGCATAAGCAATAGCACCCGCTGAGAACATAGCGCCTTCACGGCTTCCCGCATTGTCCACTACAAAAGAAGACTTGTGGACTTGTACGCCCATAAAATCGCCAACGTACCCTTGGCCAAGACTCTTCAAAAGGTCATGGTGTGCAGGGTTAAAAGCGATAGCGTTAGCTGTTTCATTTCTAATACTGCTTTGTAGGTCGGCTATCTGACGTGGGTGGAGGCAGGCGAATAACTGAGATGGGTTATCAGCGATTTCAAGAAGATACAAAGCATCCATGAAATCGTCCACTGACATATCTACACCGGCGGTTCCCGCTTGTGCTGAAATACCTGTGAATGTTGCACAAACCATTTCCATGAAACGAGATTCAAAAGCACCCGCCATTGATTCAGCAAGACGGAACACGTCAATATCGTTTCCAAGCTTTGTGAGTGCTGCCAAATCAGTGATATCATAACGAAGTCCGATACGACCCACTGTAATATCTTCTGTAGCTGTTGTTAGTGCTGAAGAAGTGATTTCAGAGCCATCAGCCACTGTATTCATGGCCTCATAACCTGATAAGCCGGCATAACGCAAAGTAATTGCATCCGAGCCGATTCCTGCCACGTCTCCCGCAAAAAGAAGGGCACCAGAGTTACGAATTGAAGCCGCATCATGAAGAAGAGCACGAACTTCATTTTCTATCATTGCATCCAAACGAAGTCCAGAAGTTTGAAGCGCTGTATATGTAATTGTTGACATATTTTTTCCTATTATATGGTATTGGGTTATCCGTGGTTCCTACGTTGTTACGGGTACGACCCTAACCACACAAAGTCATTATACAAGGTTTTTGTAACCTGTGTATAACCTGTGTATAACTTTTTTTCATAGCCTGTGAATAACTTGTGTATAACTTTTTTAAATCGACCTTCTAGGTATCTGGATTCATGGTTGGGCCTATGAATAACTTGTGAATAACTTTTTTTCATAGCCTGTGAATAACTTGTGTATAACTATAATCCACGCCTTTGAAATAAATCTATACACTTGGCGATATCTTCCGCTTCGGAATGTTGGGACCCACAGAAGGAAATAATCGCCTTCTTGTTTCTCAAGTTGGTGATGTTGTCACACGTTGTTCCACTTACTTCACCGGTGGCGCTATTGGTTTGTGTCATGCACATAAGCTCACGACATAGTTCATCCCCTTTCTTCTCGATAAACTTGGGGTCACATATGGGAAGAACCACATCAAGTTTTCCCAGTTCTTTGGCGACGGGGTCAACGGGAACCACGATGGGAACAGGTTCTTTCGTTCCCTTCATCAATCCAAAAGTAAGAGAACCACCCACAATCATTCCACCAATCAAAAGTCCAATCATTTCTAACATTTTCATATCCTAATAAAAAAGGGGTGGGGCATACACCCCACCCCAAGAAGATAACTATGGAAGATTATACAGAAACCGCGATGGTTACAGTAATACCAACAGCGCTTTCCACGGAAAGAGTATTTGTATTTGTGTATACAACATCCAATTCAATCTTGTTTCCACTTGCATCCATCGCCGAAACGTGAACCAATTGTTTTCCAAGATTGTGGGTAATTGTCGCCGCTGTATTAGCTGACAATGTTACACTTTGTTCATGTCGCAATTCTTGAAGACGAAGAGAGAAAGAACCATTGGAAGAATCGTATCCAATAAGCTCATCCGCTTGGCTTGATACACTTACCGCCGCACGAACACGAGCCGCCGTATGATAGAGATTGGATGAACCTTCAGCCACATCATCAGTATCCGCATCCAAAGAATATTCACCAGTTCCATCATAAGCCAATCCACTTCCCGCCGTGAATTCACTTACAACATCAGAAAGAAGAACTTTAAAAGCACCGGTGGAACTGTTGTACTGGAGTAGGTTGGAATCCGGAGAAGATACACTTTCAGCACTGACCGCACTACGCGCGCGCGCTTGGGTGTAGTACTGATTTGAACCTTCGGACACATCTGAAGTTGAACCATTGAAAGCAATAACGCCATCAGTGATTCCAATAGCTGTTCCACCACTGAAAGCACCACGAACGGAAGAAGTGGAAACAAGAAGATTTCCAGTGGATGAAGTATAGCTTAGAAGGTTTCCAGCCGCTCCATCCGCTTGAATTGCTCCGCGTGCACGTGATTGGGAGAAGTACAAGTTTGAACTTCCTTCACTTACATCGTCACTATCTCCATTGAAAGAGATGGTGCTTCCAGATATTCCAATCCCAGTTCCACCGGTTAGGTTTATGGCAAATGCACCGGTTCCACTGTTGTATGATAAACCAGTTCCACCGCTAACCGCGCCGCGTGCACGTGCTTGGGTGAAGTATAGGTTTGATGAACCTTCATCAATATCATCAGTGTCCGCATTCAATGCATATTCACCATTTGAATAAGATAATCCTGTTCCCGCCGTGAATTCACTTGTGATATCTGAAAGAAGAACCTTCATTTCACCGGTGGAAGAGTTGTATTGCATCAAGTTGGAATCAGGGGAAGAAACAGCTTCCAAAGAAATAGCACTTCTTGAACGGCTATCAGTATAATAAAGATTGGAGCTTCCTTCACTAATCTCGTCACTGTTTGCGTCCACTGCAAAAGTAATCTGACCACCTGAAACACTTTTGGAAAGACCTGTTCCCGCTTCAATGTTTGCGCTAATTGTAGCGTTAGAAGCATTTATGGAAATTCCATCACCCGCGTTCAATACTGCCCCAACTTCCGCCGCGCTTAATGGGCTTTCAATTTGGGTATAGTTGGAAGCGCTTGAACCATTCGCACCTGAAACCATGAATGTTTCAGTTCCAGCACTTGGAGCCGTAAGAATAAGAACATCACCAGTTTGAAGGGAAGCCGCCGTGGAAGATTCGTTGGAAATGAAATTTGCCAAAGAAGTTTGTGTGGAATCCACGTGTACATCAGTAAGGGCAAGATTCGAGATGGAAAGCTTCCCACCTGAAACCGAAAGCATCGAAGAAGAACCATCAGCGATTCCATTAATAAATGAAAGACCTGAAATATCTTGTTTTCTGGTTAGGTGACTGTTCTCAGTTGGTGCATTGTCACATTTAACGCCACCTTTAAAGATGACTTCTGGGTTGTAAAATTGCATGGGTGTAATACTCCATAGTGTGGTTGGTTAGGTTAAATAAATGGTACCGGTTACAGTGGTACAAAAAGTAATGGTGATGGAATTCGAAAAATATTGTATGTCCCCCATAATCACTTCACCACTAGAGTCTACTATGATAACGCGTGGTTTATGACTGAAATTGTGGGAAATTGATACACTAGATTGATTCAAAAATTCCGTGGTGGTTTGAGTAATCCCTCCACCACTGGGGGAATAAATTGGGATGGCCATGGTTCCTTCCTATTGTCTATTCAAAGATAAGATAAATCGTAGCGGTTCCGGTGGAACTTGCAATATATATACTTCTTTCTTGGGCGGTTTGTACTGGGTTGTATTGAATGATTGCATCCACGGGATGAGGGAACGCGTGCGATGTTGGCGAAGCTCCATCTGTTCCAGTGTATGAAAACAATACATCTTGTCCCGCCGGCTTCACGGTTACAAGCTTACACCATTTGGGAAGTTTGAATTCTTGGTTGTTCACTCCCACACTGGCTTGTTTCCAATTGGCCCCACCATTGGACCAATTAAGGGTTGTTAAATCTACGGCTGCCATTTTGACACCTCCTATTTTCTTCTACGGTTAGTTTTTGTTCTTTGTCCTCTTTTCGGACGGGTTGGTTTTTTGCGCTTCTTCCCAACCATCGACAAAGCTATAGCTATGGATTGGCGCATGGGCTTCGCCTCGCTTCTTAGCTTCTTGATTTTTTTGGATACGGCGCTTGATTTTTTTCTTGGTATTGCCATTGGGCGTTCCCTCATGAAGATAGTATTCACCATCAATTTGATAGGCGGTGATGTCTCTAATCATTGTTTAAATCTGTTGTTTCTCTTAGCATAGTACTGTTTTTTGAGTTCCGCGCGGTTTTGTTGGTAGAACTCGAAGTCTGAAGCCGCGCGCTTCCACACATCCCCACTAGTGGAATGGTTTGGAGTTTGGGCCACTCCTTGATTTGTGGATGGACGTGGCGTGGATTGTATAGGCTCCCCAAGGCTTTGTAGCTGACTTCTATCCACATTGGCGGGGGTGGATTCTTGGGGCGCGTTCTGTGGGGCTTCTTGGGCTTGGAAATAGGGCTTCAAAACCGTGGGGACTTCTCCACCTTCTTTCATGGTTGCCATCCATTCACCCATTGGGATTCTATCCTTTTTGGCTTTGGAATCCATGGCTTTGTTGTATTGCCATTCGACAAGGTCCCTAACTTCGGGGTCCGTGATTCCTTGGGCCGCTATTGCTTGATGGCGTTCATATCTTTGATTGGAAACCGCTAATTCATCTTGGAGGGATGCCAATTGGGAAGCCATCGCTTCCGCTCCCTTCACTTTGGAACCCATATCTTCAAGTTGGGATTCCAAATCAGAAACACGTTTTTCCGCAATTCTTTTGTTTTCCGTAACTTTCGATAGTCGTTCTCTAACGATTCCATCCACTTCACTTTTGAGGATATATTCTTGACCTTCATGGGTTATTGTTTTCATGGTTTTGTCCTTGGTTGGGGTTATGCAAATTCAATCTTTTGTTGTCTGATTGTTCGTAGTTTTTGGATGGCTTCTTCTTCCGTTGCCAAATCGGGGTAGAGCTTAAACATGGCATCCACCGGTGAAAGCAATCCTTTGTCCAAAAGGGCAATTATATTTTCACGTTGGCTTTTTTGCTCAACTTCTGATAGCTCGATGGACTCATATTGAATAACATATCCACTTTCGGGATACGATGTTTTCAAGATGGCGTTGGAAATCATAGCCGCCTTTTCAATGGCTTCAATGTCTGAGACACGAAACACCGGTTCAAATCTTTCTTGGGCGTCCCTCATTGACTCCTTAGACATCTGAATGGAATAACCACTTCTTGGGTCACTGGAAACCTTTTGAACGGAAGCGGGGTCTATTCCCATTTGTGTCGCCAATCTTCTTTCATACGTTGTAATAGCTCCCAACATTGTGGCGGGGTCACTCATACCCGCTTGGAATTGTCCTATCAAAGGTTGGGTGGTGCTGTCAGGGTCGGCGGTAAAACATAGAATGGATGAAGGGTCCGTGGAAACACTCATTCTTTGGGATGCCATGTTGGTGTCCATCGTGTTCAAACCCGCCAATTGTAGGGAAGCTACATAGCGTTGGGGAAACGATGCATCGAACATTAAGTGCTTAAGGTATGTGTAGTACGTGGAAGCCACCATGGAACCCGCCACCACTTCCGATAGTTCATAAGGGGAAAATAGTTGTCCATCAATAGCCGCATGATAGAACACCCATGGAAGGAATGGTTCACCCTTGGAATCACGATATGGGTAATTGGCCCCACTCATGTTTCCACCAAGAAACATATCCGTCATTTCTTCACCTAAGATTCCATCCGCTTCCACATAATGAACCTTATATTGTGGATTGTTCTTCTCTCTCAAGTCGTAGCAATCAGCAGTCCAAAACATTTCACCGGTGGAATCATTCTTTCGTAGTCTCAATTCATAAAGATAGTTGGGTTTCATGGGGTCACCGGCGGGAGCCGTTGCAAAAACCATATCAGGGGTGACGGGACGAAACATGATTTGGTTGGAATCTGAAATGTCTATTCTCATGAGCATTTCTCGAAGTCCAATTGTTTTCATCTGAATGGATGCCATCATTTCAAAATAGTGGGACTTGTCCAAAGCTCCTTGGGGACCAATATATTCACGCGCGGCTTCTGCATTCTCTCGTTCTATGCCCACTGAAGGCTTCCGAGAATAAAGAACCGCCAAAGCCTCACAACCTTGTTTAAAAACGTTTGAAGACGTATCCAACGCGCCCCAAATAGCCCTTCTATCAAGCGCCACTGAATCCGTAATGAAGTCTTCCAAATCGGGGGCCCAATTTCCTTCCAACAATCTTCTTCTTCTTGCTGTTGTTTCACTTCTATCATTGGATGCCTTATCTGGAAAGATGGGCTTGGCTGGCATTGTTAACATATCTATTTCCTATGAATTGGTATTTTTGAAAATTTGGGGGCGCTATACTTAGAATCTAAGATGGGAACCACGGAATATCTTAGGGCATCAATTGCATGTTTCCATTCACTAAGCCTATCCATAGCACCGGATTTTTTTAATGTCCAAGAAGATAAACTTCTGATTAATCTCTTGCATTTTGGATGCACAATGAACCGCCCTTGAACCATGGCTTCACTTACCAATTGACATCCATAATAAACGGACCACCTTGGTTTATGTGCTGTGTGTATTCGGAAGGGACAAGAATTAGCGGGATAGTCCAACACATGTTCCAAAGCGGAACGAAGAAGAGAATTGGACATCCTCCCACCATGTTTCCCTCCACCGTGGGGGCGGTCCCCCGTCCATCGGTTTATTTGTAGGGGTTCCAATCCATTCCTTTTAATCATGGCAACGATGGCGCGCGCGTGTCTTCTTGCCGTGGCTTTCTGTTGTTCTCCACCGGCGGCGAAATACTCATCCAACACATATATGGTTTTGTCATCTTCTGAGATTGCAACCAAAATAGCACACTGTGAATTTGGATGGTGTCCATGGTCGATTCCTATGGAAAACTTGTATTCACCTGTTGGACATGGTGCATCACTAATATGGTCTTCTCCAAAGTGTTCAAAGATACGTCCATCCATGGGAACCCCAACGTCCCACGACCCTTCAAGGCGGGCCGCCCTATCTATTGAAAGATATGTGTCTGCTATTCGGTCGATATCGGCTTGTAACAAAAGACTTTCAAGGGGGGTTCCATCCAAATCGATGGGGGTAGTATTTTCCACGGTTAAAGGCGCGTGGATATCCTTTACCCTTGGGGGCTTTGTTTCTGTGAGTTTTTTCAACCACGTTAAATCACCTCCACCAATTGGGGTCATGGTCATCAACATCCGCCCACGATTCCGAAGTAATCGAGCCGCAAGTTCTCCAAAAAGCGCTTGGGGGCACGGTTCATCCACCCAACAGAAATTAATTGTTCCAGATGCCGCGCCCAAGGTGCCTTGATTGGCGGTTTTGAAGAACAACATAGAACCATTCTTTAACTTGAACCATGGATTCTTAGCACGATATCCACGCCCTTCAAGAAAGTCGGGGGAATCATCCGCATATTCATTCTTTCCAATCAAGCTATGAATCTTGGCTTGAATAATCTTGGATTGTTCCCAACTATGCACAATTGCCCACACAATGATTGGTGGTTTAATGTGGGACAAATCTTTGTAGGGGCTCCATCCCTTCATCATATAGAGGCATTCCGCCGCGCCCACATAGGTTTTCCCAAGTTGGTTAGCCGCGCGAAATAGAACAATATTGTCCTCCGATTCCAACACTTTTTTTTGTGGAAGCGATGGACGGAAGAAGTCCAATGGACATTCATCCACAAGATTCTTTAGTTCCTTGGCTTTCTTGGCGGCTTGGAGTAGTGCAATCATTTTGTGTTCAATCTCACTACATTGGTGGTATCCACCATCAATTCATCCATCACTTGTTTCTTCAATAGCGGGGGAAGACTTTGGATAGCATCCACGATTTCAATCTTCAGTTGTTCCGGTGTTGCTCCATGAGCTTCCTTGGTGGCATCCACAAAAGTACGAAGTTCATCATGAAGGGAAAGATGGAGCTTATGCAAAGAACCCAAGGTGTGAATAACTTTTTCATCTCTTGCAAATTGGATGTCCCCTTCAATCTCGAGTATCTTCCCAATTCTGAATTTGATGGGGTCCGTTGGATAGGTGTGCGGATATTAAAATGGGTAACAACGTAACACCGGAATATATAAGAGGTTTCATTCTT
>CAACVD010001087.1_pt1 | contig 13078 bp, 18 predicted proteins | sample 2381771 | NCBI WGS metagenome assembly CAACVD01 (sample SAMEA5211965, study PRJEB30684) | marine metagenome | biome: Marine; feature: Epipelagic; material: Water | collected 2015-10-15 | depth 15 m | reverse complement strand
GTATTGACCCAACTAATCCATTTACGACCAAAGTTATCTGTTTTTACAGGCGGTAAATGTCTTACTGCAATTTCCTGTATGCCGTTTGCATTGGTAGTAATTATGTACGACCTAGTGCCTGTAAGTGCTTTTAGTATTTCTGTGCCAAAGCTAGGTGTCCAACCGTCAGGTGTTTTCATCAACAAAGGTATGCGTCTCACTAGATTATCTACATCCACAGGTGCTGTAGCAATACCTTGAAAGCTTTGTTGTTTTAACACGTCTATGTTTTCAACTACGCCTGCTGTTGGTATGCCGCCAACCTCATCGCCTTTTATTACGGTGCCAACTGTTTTTGGGTATTGACCGTTAGGTGTCTCGAACATTGCTAATACGCTTGGCAAAAAACCTAGTGTTTGTGCGAAAGCATCATCACCACCAAACCTATCAGCTTCTGAAAATGATAACGCCCACCCAATACCTAAAGCACCTTCGTTGATTAGGTCTATTTGTATTTGTGCTAAATCTCTTCTTGGAAAGGGAAAACCGCCACGCTTTCTTACGTCTTCTTCTGATATGTTTAAAATAACAAAATTACCGCTTGGCTCTTGTTCTTTGACTAAAGCATCAAATGTTTTAAGTTTTAATATTTCTGTAGGTACAGACTGAAACACTAGCGGTAGGGCTAGTATTATGAGTATTGGTGCTATTAACTTCTTCATTCCATGTTTTTAAATATATGGCATATAACATCTACCGTCCAACCATTGCCTAGCATTTTATATCTCTGTGTATTGGACACATGATTAGTGTAATTATCTGGAACTGTCTGTAGTCGTTCACATTCTAAGGGTGTGAGCTTTCGCCATGTAAGGTCTTCGCTTGCAACGACACTATCTTTACCAACAGTAGTTATAGCGTTTGATTTGTTGTCTTTTCGTAGCTCAAGCATTTGTTTGGTTTTATTGGCTACAGAACTACCGTCTCTGTCCATGCGTTTGCCGTCTTTATCATAAGCTCTGCCACGAAAAGCACCACCTGTCACAACCTTAGGCTCTCTATTACCACCCTGACAGGTGTTCACTGTAGGCGATTTACCATCAGGACTATAGACTCTTTTTAAAACATCGTGTCCGTTTATATCTACTGCAACACCTACTTGTTTAGGCTTGGTTTCTATGTATTGGTCTTTATTTGATGCTGTCAGCGTAGGTGACTTACCTTCTTCGCTATATACTCTTTGTTTGCTTTCATACACACCGTCACGATACTCAAACTCCATAATCTGTGCATCAAATATATCGGTGTTAAGACCCAAAACCTCTTTAAGCTTAAACCAAATATCATCACTCGGTATAGCAAAACTGCTATCGTTTCTAAACCAATGCTCGACCTTAGTAACAGGCATATTAGTTTCTTCAGCTATTTGTTTATTAGTTTTGCCACTATTGGCTTTCATGGTTCGTAAAAGCCATTTCAAGCTTTCAATATGTACTTCATGTTTTCTTACTTTGACTTGTTCTACATTCATGCCAACTTTTATTGGTCTTGTAGCTACATTTGTTCTATCAGCAAATGAAGCTGTAAGGCTGTGACTTTTGCCGTCCTCGTGAAAAACTCTATCTTGTATATATGGTTGTTTACCACTAGCTTTTTTACTTGGATTTACTTGTATTGGTTTGTTGACAGGCACCATAGTCCTTTGCCTTTTTTCTATGCTGTTCCATGGCACAGCACCTGTATAACTTGCGGTCAAGCAGTGTGCTTTACCTTCTTTGCTTGTCATTTTATCTAAATTGTCATCAACTTCTGTTTCTAGTATGTCTCGCAAGACTATACCTCTGTCTTCAGGTTGTTGTATGTTTGGTATGTTGGTCCAATAATATCTTTGTCTTGATTGGGCTGAAAGAAGTGAACTATTTATAAAAATAGGTTCAATACCAAAAGGTATCTCAGGATAACAGTCAGACACTTGTTCAGATATAATTTGTAAGAACTCTTTTTTCATTCTTACGTTTTCAAGCAAGAAATACTTTGGTTTTATTTTTTTGAGCAACCGTATAAACTCAAAAAACAAGGCACTCCTTGGGTCATCAAAAGCAAGCTGTTTGCCTGCAAAACTAAATCCCTGACATGGACTGCCTGCAAGCATGAGGTCTACATCCATGTAGTCTTTAGGGTCTAAGTCACAAATATCACCGACCTGAATAATATCAGGATAATTTGCTTGGCTTACTTGAATAGCATACTTGTCTATCTCACTTGCATAATACTTTTCTACAGGTATGCCTAAACGGTCTAATGCAATACGACCACAACTCATACCATCAAATAAACTTAAAACTTTCATAACGACTCCTTTACCTTATTATACTCATCATAGAATAGAAGTCGACACTTTTTGACACTTAATTGCTTTGTGTGATTTTAATAACACTATCTCCACCACCGTTTATTTTGATTATATTAGAAACTCCGTCTTGAATTAAAATTACGGTATACCCATCACTTGCATTTAAATCAACCCTAGCCGATTCGCTTACTTGTCTGCGTAGGCTTATGGTTTGTCCTGTCACTATTGTGGTTATTTGTGTATTGGTATCTTGGCCTATAAGAGTTCCAGATATGTTTACACGAGTAGCCAAGCCAAGTTGGTCTTCTTCCTCTTCTACAGCTAAGGTATCAAGCACGTCCAACAAATCTTCTAAAAAATTTACGTCAAGATAGTTTATGTCTAGTTCTGTAAATTCTAAATCACTATCCTCTAAAAAATCTTCGTTAAGGTAATCAATATCTAAATCGTTGAAATCTAACAAATTAACTGTTTTAGTGCTTGCTGTTTCTTCTTCAGCTTGGATATCTTCTTTTGGTGGTGAAACTATTAGCATATTGTCAATAATATCTAATGACAAATCTAAAATTACAGGTTTGCTCGGTGGGTTTTCAAACACATTTACTGTTGTAGCTTGATACGGCTTATTTAACAAAACACTACCTGTGGCTGTAACAACTTCTATCTCACCACTAGATAAGCCTAACGCATCAGGTAACAAGATTATAAGACTGCGTCCAAGCTCATCTACTGTGGCTGTAAAGTCTGTGCCTCTTATAGCTATGTTTGCAGTAGGAGTGCTAAGTTTTATATTTTGTTTATCTATGCGATTTAAATTACCTGTAATAAATCTTGCTGTACCTAATCCAAAAGTAAGTGCCATCTTTGATTTAGATGGGTCAGGGTCATATATATATTCATCAATTAATAATTGTGAATGTTCGGTAAGTTTTACAGTAGAGTCATCAAGGAAAGTAATAGCCATTCTACCATTAGTAGTAATAGCCTCATCATTGCTGCGAATAGCAAATTTTAAATTAGCTTCGTAAGGTTTGTCTCTTACTATTTGAGCAAAACCGTTTAACTCAGATATGTCTCCAATATCAGCAGCTAGTGCTTGTACCTTGGTCGTTTTGAATGACGCAAACAGTACCACTATTACCGTTAGATATAATCTTAAGCCAGTCATTATCTAATGTACTCGATTGTGTAATGTTAAAAGTCCTTGAGTTGCCGGTTTGGTCTAAATAGAAATATCCACCTGCATAACCAGAACCTGTAAAATTAACTGTATTGCTATCACCGTCAACATCTACATAGTTTGTAGCACCATCATAGTTAATATCAAAATCAAATGTGTTGCCATCACCATTAATTACCCAATCTAAATCTAATGTTGCAGCTAGTGCTGTAGTTCCATGGTCTAATGTAAAGGTATTTGTACTACCTGTTACGTCCACGTTGTAGTTAGAATTATCAATTCCATAAGTGTTTGTTGGGTCGCCTTGTATAGTAAAAGTATTAGAATCACCATCAAACTCAAAAAAACCTGTTACAGAATCTCCAAGAATATCACCTAAAAATTTATTAGTGTCACCTATTTGGTTTATATCTAAAGTCATAGTGATGCCATCTAAATCTAATGGATTCATGCTGCCTGCTGAACTTAACAGACCGCCAATAATATTACCTGAACCAAGTTGTTCTAAATCTATATTTGCTGTAGCACCTGATTGGTCAACATATATTTCGTTGTCAGCTGCAAAAATTACCGTTGGGGTTAGTAACAACAAACTAATTAGTTTTTTCATCTTTAACCTCCCAGAAATTTTTATCATACCCTATTTTAACGATTTGCAAAACAGCTTCCTCAATAGCCTTTTGTAATGCTAGGGTTGCAGGCTCGTTTTCAGCATCACCTGTTTCTATTTCTACTAACTCTGTTCCTGATTCTATAAACCTAAAAACGTCTTGTGACCGTCCATAGCTATACAACTGTTTACTTACTAAAACATCTATTAAAACTTCTCCTGTAGCTATAGAAATCATCCTTAGTGCTACTGTTATATTGTCTACTCTGTATTGAGTGCTTGTTCCTATGCCTAAATATCTAGCACCTCTACCACCGCTTTTAATATTTGTGTCAAAACCAATAACAGCACCTTCCATCAAAACGCCTGCAAAAAGTAATGGCATTATTGGTTTGGGTCCATCAGACTTTTCGTTTTGTTCTCTAGCTGAACGTATTAGCTGCCTTTCTTTTGTTAAATTGTCCAAACCAACTCTTTCGGCAACTCTAAAAAACTTACCGTTAGCGGTATGTTTTAGGCTTCTAATTAGCAAATGACTTGGTGCTTGGGTTAGTGCTGTAGAAAATAAAGCAAATTCACTGTTACTTTTACGTTGTCCTGTTTGGTCTGTAAAACTGTTAGGATAAACAGCAACCACAATTGGTGCTTTTGGTTGTGGTACTTGTAATAATTCTTCTGATTGTATTTCTAAAACATTAGGTAATGTTTTGTTTTTTACGATTGCGTCATTTACAGATAATGAACTACAACTAGAAAGCAAAATCGCCAATAGGCAACTGTATCTCGGTAATATTTCCATCAGCATCAGTAATCTTCAAAGTTATAATATCGTTTTCAATACTGTATTCTATAGTGTTTCCTTCTAACGACAAGACACCTGATGTACTAGGAGTTTCTCCAAACAAATTTTCTACAAGCTGTCGTGATAATTGTGCATAAATTCTTGACTCTAAATTTCTTATAAATCTTGCAAGAGTGGTGTTTTCCTTGTCTCTTTCTAATTGTTCTTGTATGGCTTTAATTTCTTCTTTAATACTCATTTTACGATTAAATTCTTGGTTCTCAATCGTTAGATAATGTGAGGATGTATTAATGCCACTAAAACTTGGGTTTTTGAACTTATGAACTATTTGGTCTGCTTTTATGTTTTGCACAAAAATTACTATGATAAAAAATATGCCTACAAGCATTGCTGCCCAAGCTATTCTCTGTTTACTTAGTTCTTCTTGTTCGCGTTCTTTTTTTGTCATTTTCTTTTTCATCTATGACCTCTTTTTCTTGTAATTCTAAAACAGTATTTACTTTCTGTTGTAAGCGTATCATATCTTGGTCAAGCAGTCTAAGTTGGTCGGTCAAGCGTATGATTGTGCTTTTCATTTCTGAAACAGCCGGGTCAATAACATTCGATATTGTTTGCCATACAAAATAAACAAAATAACCAAGCCCAACAACCATGATAGTAGTGAAGCCAAACTGCTCTACTAAATCAATAATCTCCATTAATCTCTTCTAGCGTCTATTTTTCCGTCTTCAACAAAATTTTCTGCTCTAGCAATTCTGTCTAAGCTTGGTCTGATACCTAAAGCACTAGAAACGCTAGTGTCCATTCGTATCATGTCATTGTTTATTATTGCAGCTCTCGTGATAAGCATTTTTGTTATGCCTTGTATGGTTTTTATATCATCGACCAAATTGTCCATAAGCTGTTTCATAATTAAAAATATAAAATAACCCATAACCAAACCACCTGCTATGGGTAATCCGACCTTTTCTATAAGGTCAAATATTTCCATTACTTATCTTCGCCTTTAAAGCTTTTTGATGCTCCTGATGTACCTGCATACAAACCAAACCATGCTGCTCCAGCTCCAACAACCACAGATATAAGGCCTGATTGTTCAAAGTTAGGTTCTTCTAAACCCATAAACCACATTACGGTTGTGTATAGCAATATAATATATACAGTCAAAAATGCTCTTGGAAATATTCTCCATGAATCTACAGCTTGTGCTAAATGAATCCATTTTTGATGAGGGTTTACGTTTTTTACATCCTCTAGTTCTCTAATTTTGTCTTTTAGTTCACCTATTTCTTGTATCATAGCCATGAACTTATTAAGGTCCATCTCGACTTCATTTCTATCCATGTCTCCGCCAAAACGTCCACTACCCATGTTATCCATAATTTACTCCTCTGGTATAAATTTTCCTAATTCAATTAATTTATCTCTATTAACTAGATGTTCTGCTTCTATGTCGTCCTTACTTTGACCAAAGTAAGCTACTGCAAGGTAATTTTTAACCATTAATTCGTTTAAATCTTCATCGTCAGCAATAATAGAGCCTAATACTCTGCCGAATTTGCCTTTTTTGTCTAATTTAGTTTTAACTTTTACTAGCTTAGCTTCTGCTATTTTGTCTTTTATAAATTGTGACGCTAGTTTGCCCCTAGCTTTTTCGTCTAAGTCTCGTGTCCGGGACTCAGGTGTGTCTATGCCGTACAAGCGTATACGAGACTTAAAGATGATGTCAAAGCCGCAGTCAATTTCTGCATCTACCGTATCGCCGTCTACAACTCTCGTGATATTACACTTGTATTCATACATTATTTGTCTTTGGCTCTACCAATATTTAATGCTAATAAATCTATTAACTTATAAAGCTTGCCAATCCAAACGTCATCCTTTGGCGTTGGTGTACTAGCTGCTATAAGGCTGCTTACTGTAACAATAGCTGTTACCCATACAATTATTTCTACTATCATAACCACTCCTTTATTTTATATGTCTTAAGGACAAATATTATTATAGTGTAAAAACACATTATTTTCTAAAAAGTTCTGTTTTTAAAATATGAGGGTAATCCAATCATAGGCCTGCTATCAAATTTATTTTTTTCAGCATTTTCACCACTTGCATCGTTATAGTGTAAAAAAACCTGTCCGCAATCTTCACCTGTAAATGGCTCACGCCAATGCTCTAAATCACAACCACGATACATAAGCATATCACCTTGTTTTAAGTTTACCTCAATATTAGGTTCCAAATATATTGACCATTCATCACCGCCTAAATGCATTGTGGTTGATATTTCACAAGCATATCTGTCTATATGTTTATGCAATTCATCACCCTTTTTATAAATTCTAGCGTATGAATAGGTTTCAAGAAGCTCTATACCTGTTTCTTTTTCCATAATAGGTTTAACTTTCTGTAATAAGGTTTCCATAGCTATATCTGAATAATGTGAATAAGTTTCAGGTACTTGCGAGTCATTCCAAACTCCAAAATATTCAGTAAACTGTGATATGTATTTTTCATCAAACAAATGTCTTGCTACTTTTCTTTTATTTAAAAAATATTGATAACAAAAATCTGCTAATTCTTGTGATATTGCACTTTTAATTACTTGGTACTTATTTTTTTTAAAACTCATTGAAAATTTACCACCATAACTAATCTTTTTTCATCCATGTCAGGACATTCTTGATAATGTGATAGTTTTCCATCAAACATAATTACATTGTCTTCTTTTGGATTTGAATAAAATTTTTGTTCATCTTCTCCTAAAACTATTGTTCTACCTTTAGTAAAATCGTTTAAATAAACTATAAGAACTTTATGAGGTAACTTTGTATCTATATGGGGTATGCTTTCTTTAAACTTACTGTGTAATGTTAAATTTATATTCATACGGTATATAACTTCAAAATCTATTTTATTAAAATCTAATATATCTTTAAAAATATAATAAAATTCTTCAAAATAATTAGAGCCAATTCTAGGTATAGCATGAACTTTTTCTCCGTCTATTTCATGTATGGGTCTGCCTAAAAGGCAATGATAAAACATACTCATATCATCTTCATCTGTACCATAAACAGTCTTATCAAGATAATACCAAGGGAAATTTTGTCCAGATACTATTTTTTTTAGATTTTTATAATTTTCTGTTAGAGGGTTTTTTAATTCTGTAATCATTTGAAAGGGTATCCTAAATTCCAACACACTAAGGAGTGTCGTATTCCTTTTGTTACTGGCTTTACTCTATGCCAGACGAAAGAGGGAAAAACTATTACGCTTCCCTTTTTTCTAATTTCTTTACATATTCTTGATTGTGAACCTTCGTCTGTATTTCTAAAATCAAACTCCAAATCACCGCCTTCGTATTCATCAGGGTTGGTTAGTGATATCGTCATACTAAGTTTTCTTAGTTTACCGTGTACGTTTTGATTATTGGGTTGGTCATAAGGTTCTTCTTGTGAATCACAATGCCAACCGTAAAATTGTCCTTTTTTATATTCAGTAAACTGACAGGCTTCTGACCAATCCCATTGAAAATTCCAACTAGCACTCGCATTTGCTTGATTGATATAAGGTTGTATTTCATTGTATATCCATCGGTCTGACATCCAAACAACATCGGATTTACGTTTTTTTTGTATATTTTTAAGTTCAAGTTTGCTTAGATTTTCAGACTGGGCATGACCTGTAAGAGCTATTTCTTTATCTTGCTCTTTACCATAGCGAACTATTTCATCACATATTCTTTCTGGTATAGCTGACTGAAAGTACCAATAATAGTATTTTAAGTTCATCTTCTCTCTCTTAGAAGATAAGTATAGTTTAGATGTGATTTAAAAGATAGGGTTGTTAGTTTGTCCAAGTACCAGCTTTTACAAAATCGTAGACTTCATTTAAACCCCAAACTCCTGAAGCTCCAGATACAAAATCTACTTCAGGTTCTTTGGTTATCACTACACCAGAACCACCATTTGTACTTGCTGGACTTGCTGCTCCTGCTCCTCCTGCTCCTACAGTAATAGTGTAATTTGTACTACCAACTACAGTAAGTGTGGACTCAGCCGAAGCACCACCACCAGAACTTTCACCCGGCACAGAACATCTATAACCCCCAGCTCCGCCGCCACCACCAAAATTTTGGAAATTTGTTATACTGTCAGTCCAGCCTCCACCACCACTACCTGTATTAGCTGTGCCTCCGGAAACAGGATTTCCCGGATTACCTCCATTACCACCGCCGCCAGCACCACCAGAGCCTGTGTTAGTAATAGCAAAATATACACTTGAGCCACCTCCGCCTCCAGCTCTGGTTACAGATGAGCCAGTTATTGATGATGCAAGTCCATCACCTCCGTCCCCACTTTTAGCTCCTGTCGGTTGACCATGATGGGGTATATTGTCTTGTCCTACTTCGCTTGCACCGCCGCCACCGCCAGAAAGGTCTGTACCACCATGAGCTGCCCTTCTACCAGCACCTCCGTTAAAACCTTGGTTAGCAGTTCCTACACCAGTAGCATAACGCCCACCGCCTCCGCCTGAACCTCCGGGTTGTGTTCCGGGGTTTGGTAAAAAATAGCCTGTATCACCGCCACCGCCTCCAACTGTATCTACAGTTGTGATAGGCGTTCCTGCTATAGAAGAAGTACCACCTCTTGAGCCAACAGTAAATGTTGGGGCTACAGGATGACCTCCACCACCGCCTCCTCCTGCAATAATAAGGTATTGTAGTTCTTTTGTATGAGTTGCTGTAGTCAAAGTACCACTAGAGTTAAAAGTTGTTACTACAGCACTTTGAGTACTTGTTGTTGGGTTATTATCTGGACCTATTATTCCACCGTTACCAATTGACATAATTAAACCTCATTCCAAGAGAGACCTGTGTAATCCCACTCATAGTCTGTTTCTGTTTGTAAATCATCGCCTGTATAGGTTTTACCTGTCCATTTTTGATTAGTTTCATCCCAAAGTATTTCAATAGGATTAGAGTTTACTTGGTCTACATTAGGATAAGTAACAGGTGCAACCCAATCATCATTAGAGTCTAAGGTCCAAGAATCAAAAGGTTTTGGAGAAATAAATTTATCTTTTGCTGCATCGTAGGTAAGTCCTATACCTGCATACTGTTTGCGTTGATTGCTGTTATAAGAAGTTTGTTTCCAAGCAACACCATTTTCTGAGTGTGGTATTAAATTAGAAACGTAAATTTCAGCCTGTGATGAATAATCGCCACCATTAGCGTCTATATCATCGTTAGATACTACTACTACTTGTATTACTGTGTTATTGCTATCAAGTTCTGCAAAGTGAGCCATCTTCTAACTCCTTAAGCATCATCTAATATTTCGCCAGAAACTGTGTATTCTAAATCATTATTAGCACTACCAACTATTTTTAATAAATCTGTTTCATCTAAATAAAGGGTAGTAGATATTAAAGATAATGTTGAGTCTGCTGGTACTGAAATAGTTGAAGCTATAGCATGAGAGCTATTACCATTATCAGTTGATATTGAAACAGTTATATTTGCTGCGTTTGTACCATCTATATTTGCAATTAATATTGTGTTTACTTTATAAACCTTATCAGCGGGTACGTCTATAATATCTTGATTTGAAGTTGTTACTGAGCCATTTATTGTGAATGGTGTGATACTTGTTACATTTACTATATTTGGTGTTGCCATAATTGTCTCCTATGTTACTAAAATAATAAACTAAAAGCTATAGCTCTGCCATTAGTTGCTACTCTGTTTGAATCTTCTGTTAATGCACCTGTTACATTTACACCTGTTGAGGTTGTGGCTAGTTTTTTAGAGTTGTCATAGTATAAATCAACAGAACCATTAGCTTGCCCTTCTAAAAATTTTTCATCTTGAGGTGATAATAATTGCATAAAATTACCTCTTATTTTTAAAGAACCTGAACCAGTTTCATCTATAAAAGTATCTGTACCATCGTGATAAATTTCTAAATCTGTACCTGTTCCAAAAATAGCTTTACCATTATCACCAAGTTTTACATCGTGATTAAATGTTGCTGTACCTGCATCTGACATATCAAGAGTGAGGGCGGTTATTGCAGAACCACCATCGTTACCTTTAAATATTAAATCTTTGTCAGATACGCTTGATTTAATCACAAAATCTGTAGAGGAGCTTATAAGTTCACCAAATTTTGTACCACTATCTTTTAATTCTACAGTATCACCACCTACATCAAGAATAAGGTCTGATGCTACATCTATTGTTAAACTACCACTTGATAAATCTATTTCAGTTCCGTCTATGGTTATGTTGTCTATAGAGACACCTGCATCGGCTGTTACGGCACCTGTAACTCCTAGTGTTCCGCCTATAGTTGCGTTACCGCTACCGCTTAAAACATCTACTGTTGTAGTTCCTGCTAGGTTTAAATCGGTAAAAGCGTCTACTATTGCTGCTCCAGAACCTGCTCCGTCTGAATAAACGGCTTTTACATGGCCTGCTGGTATGGTGACATTAGCACCACTACCTTGAGAAATAATAATATTTTGTGAGCCTGTGGTTGCGTTTTCAATGAACCACATTTTAGAAACAGTGTTTGGACCTAGAGTAATAGTACAAGCTGAATCAAGTGTACCTGTGTATTTTAAAAATATTGACCTACCCGGGTCGGTTGAGCCATCTGCTATGGTTGTTGTGTGCGTGTCAGCGTTTGTGGTTATGGCTTCTGTGCCAAAACTAAAAGCTTCAGCGATTAATTCTAAATTAGTGTTTGTAGACGCACCCCAAGTACCAGCCTCATCACCGGTTGCGATTTCTTTTAGTCTCAAATCATTTACATAAGTTGCCATGTTTGTCTCCGTTGAAATTTATTATAAGTTGTTTTTTTGCAAAAGTTAAGCTACCTCTTCCCAATTTGGTATTTGTGCATCATCTATCAAACCCCACACAGCCACAACGCCTAGGTTGGCTGTTGCACCGTCAAGTGCTAAAACAATATTAGCTTCTGCATCAGTGGTTACACTTCCAAGCGAGCTTGTTGCTCCTACTCCACTAATACTAACGCTATTCGATGACCTAGTAGTAACAGTTCCTAGTGCTGATGTTGTACCAAATCCAGAAACTGTTAAATTATTGTTTGTAACAAGCGAAGCATTGCCTAAACGTGCTTCTGCATCTTGTCCAAAAATAGATAAATTATTGTTTGTTGATAAGGTTGTTGTACCTAAAGCTGATGTGGCTTCTAATCCTGAAACTTCTATATTGTTTACGCTTTGTGTAGTTGCTGTTCCAAGAAGTCCTGCAGCTAATTGTGTTGTAGGTGTTACGTTAGCATCGGCTTGTATAACTACGCTAATAGAACCTAAAGATGCAGTGACACCGCCAACTGTTGCTACAGCTTGTGCATTAACGGCTACAACTGGTGTTCCTACTGAACCTGCTGCAGGTGCTGTAATGGAAAGTGGTACAGCACCTTCGCCGTAACCAAGCTGACCCCATGTTCCTCGACCCCAACCGTTTAGAAACTCAGCCATTATCGAAGTCTGTTTTGTAAGTCTGCTATAGCCTGACCGATTGCTCCTCCGCCTGCTCTCATCATAGGACGCATACTTCTTCTGCCTGAAATACCACCCACGCCACCAACACTCATAGGTTGTCTTCTTGGTGTCATTGTTGGTGGTTGTGGTGTTTTTATCTTATTAAAAAAACCACCTCTTCTTATAGTGTTAGGATTATTTTTTAATCGTTCAGATGACCTATTTACAATACCTTTCAAACCACCTTCTGAGCCTGCTCTTAATCTGTCAGAATCTTCTTGAGAAAGCGTTTGACCAAAAATCTTAATAGGCCCTGTATTTACAGGTGCCATAGGTAGTTGCCCTTCTTGACCCGGAGGTATAGGAACTGCCTGAATTGAATTTTGTATTTTATCAACAAGTGAGCCAAGCAGACCTTTTTTTGGGTCAGGATTTGTGTTGAAAGATGGTGGTCTTACTCCTACGCTTAAAACTTGTCCATCTGGACCTTTAAACTCTTTGTAGTTGCCTTGGCCTCTGTCTAGTCTTGGGTCTCTTGGTCTGTCATCAATAAATAGTTGGTCGCTTCTTTTTGGTGGTAATTGTGGTGGTCTTGGGGGTATAACCGGAGGGGTTTTACTAATTAAATCAGGCAAG
>CAACVD010001086.1_pt1 | contig 13083 bp, 15 predicted proteins | sample 2381771 | NCBI WGS metagenome assembly CAACVD01 (sample SAMEA5211965, study PRJEB30684) | marine metagenome | biome: Marine; feature: Epipelagic; material: Water | collected 2015-10-15 | depth 15 m | reverse complement strand
ATATTTCAGATTGGTGTTCATGATAATCGGGTGCCTGCTCTTGACTCATTGTTCATCCAACACAGCCGGGACACTGTTCAATCAGTATCATCAACCTACATACACCATTCAGGGCAACCATATCTACACCATTCCGAACCATTAACACCATCAAGAAGTGGTCAGCATGGTCAATATGGTGGTGAATTGGCACCAAATTTTGGTAGAAATCACGCTGGAAACACTCTAGAAGTCAGTTTTGGTTGGTTTTGAGAGAGTGAGAAGCGGTGACCTAAGGATTGTAAATAATAGTGTTGTAAAAATACAACACCTACATCCACATCTATCCGCTAACTACTACCAATCAATTCAATGTGTTTTTGGATTCTGTGTTGGTTGATTTGATACCATTTCAACCATGTTTGATAACCTCTTGATTCTGCCACAACATGGTCTTCATATCGTAGCAACCAATACCAACTGTATCGCTTGTATTCGCTCACATATGGTCTTACTGGAGTGGATTCTGTGCTGAATCTCCATGTATCTCCACAGTCTGTCACATACATCACTTGATCATAGTATTCCCACATGGCATATTGATCCACACAATAACGCAAACACCAATAGGTCATTTGGTCCGCTGAGAGTTGCCATCTTGAGACTTCACAGTATGATGTCAGCATTTCTTCTGGATTGTGTGCTTTATTCAATATCTTCAAAGAGGTCATTGGGATTGGGTTTGTTGTGTCGTCTACGGTTCAATTGCTGTATGCCTTGTATGCCTGCTGATTCAAGTCCATCTTGTCGTCTGTCATAGGTGTTGATGTGTGTGAGATCACCCGGTTGTGGGTTAATCCAACCTTCTATTCTCTTCTCTGCTATTGTGACATAATTGGGGTCCAATTCACAACCTACGAAAGTGTGTCCCAACTCACACGCCGCCATGCCTGTTGATCCTGATCCTGTGAATGGGTCCAATATCACACTGTGTTTGGGTGTGACAAGATTTATTAGATAACGCATCAGTGCCACTGGTTTAACTGTGGGGTGATTGTTGCCCACATTTTTATTTGATCTTTGTTGCTGTTTTAACCATTCATCATACAATTTTGTAATGCCTTTCACCTGTGTGAGTCCAATTGTGGGGTGTTGTATGAAAGCACTCTGCTCCACGCGAACACCTTCAGCATCGCAATAATAAGCACCTATGGCCTCTACTTTTTGTCGTTCAGTAAGGGCATTTTCAAATCCGCAGTGTCGCTCTCGTCTTGAAACTTTGGGACAGTAAAAAAATTTTTGATAACCTTCAACTGTGCCCAACACATTGCAAGGGAATCTTTCTCCATTTCTGCTCACATCTATGTTGAGTGCTCCAACACCGTGCGTGTCCATGTTGGCATATGTGCTACCTTGGAATGGTTTGCGTGCCATCACAATGGGTTCATGTGCTGGTTTGAGTGCTGTTTTCCAACCTTCATGATTTTTAATTTTCTGTGCTTTGGGAAATCCTGATGCATACAACCACATGAGCTGATCTCTTATCACAAAACCCACTTGTTCTATGTTGCTTGCCAAGTGATGATAGGTTCTTGCCGCTGAAAATGCCAACAAGTGACCACCTGGTTTGAGCACTCTGAAACATTGTTGCCATGTCTCCACGGCACCTGTGTTTGAGTCCCAGTCTTTTCCAAGAAATTCTATTCCGTAGGGTGGATCTGTGATGATGGCATCAAAGTGACCATCCTCATACTGTCGGAGTGTGTCCACATTATTGCCTTGATGTATTTGATACTGTGCCATCATGATTATTTAAGGCACACAGCGGAAACTTCTGGGAAGAATGACAACCTACTGTGTGCCGTCCGTTAGGAATAGCAGTGGTGTAATCAATGGCATTAGATAAGAGGACCACTGCAAAAATATTTAGCGATTATTTGTGATCTCTCAGAGAGACTGAACCAGTTCAGTCTAAAGTGACTGTCGTCACTTTCTTTTTTTCTTATTTGCGACGCGATGTTTCTGCAATACGACGACTATGTGCTACGGATAGCACACAGTTGTCGCACACGATTCAATTAGATTTTTAACTGGACGGATGTATTGAAACCAGCAACTCTGATGTGTTAGGAACACATTGAGCAAACCCGCGACCCTTAATAATATGTGCTATTGAACCACACATATCCAAGCAGAGGCATTAGTCGTCATATTTCACTCTGCGTTTTTGCCACTTGAGGTTGGCGTCCCTGCCTTTGTTGCCTAATTGCTTTCTTTTTGAGCCTGCGTTCTTGCCTTTGCTTTTTCTTGAGTGCCTTCCATTGTGGGCCTGATAATGCCATAAAATCTTTGATGTGATTCTTGCGACTCCACTCTTTAACCATTTTTTCGTGGTCTCGCAGTCTGTGTAGTTGTGCGTAATTTTCGTTTGCCTGTTTTTGTGTAATTTTTGTTGCCATGATCACAAGTATATAGCAATTCTAACAAAAAGTCAATGGATAACGGGTTTTTTTGGGAGATAAGGGCCAAAACTTAGGAGTTTTTTGACAGTCCAATCTATATTTGGCCCTTACAAGTAAAAAAGAGCAACAAATGCCAGCGAGCGTTGTTGCAATATTACTTATCTCGTTCAATTAAGGTCCGACGGACCAATTGGTTGATTAGGTTCAAGAGGTTTCAACACAAATCCCAAAACATAACGGCAATGTTTGGTTTGGCATTTGACACGCCATTCTATGTTTTTGTGAAACACATCAAAAGTGTGTCCAACATCCGCAATTTGTTTTTGGATAAGCAAATGGTAATTTTTACATCTTGGACAGGATTCAATTTGATTCACATCCTCGATGGTGATTATAGGTCGTTTTGCCATCACATCACTTTGATGAAAATGCCGATCAACATGGTCACAATCAAGCCTGTGAGTGCGAGTATGTAGAATTGATATCCTTGTATGTGGTGGAGATGATTGTTCATGATCTTGTCAAGAGTGCGTTCAATTTTGCTGATTCTTTTTTCTAAATCTGTCAATTTCATTATGTGCTTATGGTAGCGCCAAGCGATACCACCTTCCAATTTGATCCGTCATATATTGCTACGCATTTGGATCCTGAATTACCATCAGAACAATAAGCCACATCGCCTTCTGCTTGGTCGCTTCTTGCGTTGAGTTGTGCTGTTGTCTGTGGTGATAGGTTTAATATTTCTTCCAATGCCACTTTGCCTGTTGTAGGGTCCAGTGTAAGATTGGTTGCTGATGATGAATTAATTTCGTCTGGGAGATAAGTTGCCAAAATTTTGCTTGAAGCATTCAATGGCACAACACCAGATGCCTGTCCTCTGCCATCTATCACTAAAATTAATTCGTCCAATGCCGCTTTTAAATCGGGTCGACTAGCGGCAGGTGAATCTGTGCCTGCATCTAAATTTGTTGTTACGATGTTTGAACTATTTGCCCAAGCCATAATGTTCTCCTTTGTTGTTTTTATTTATAATTTTGGTCATCATACACAGTTGTTCCTGTTTCTGTTTGTTGGCCCTTGTAACGAGCTCTATGACGCTGTAACACACCATTTAACTGAAGTTCGTGCTTAAGGATGCAATGTAATCTGTGCCGTCATAGAACACAGTCATCACATCAATTGCATTGGCGGTTGTTGACAATGTTTTTGTGCCTCCCGCAAATTTCATTGTGCTTGAAAGAGTGTGGGGCCCTCCTGAAGAAGGTTGTTTCAAAATAATAGTCATGCTGTCACCGTTGGCAACACTGCCTAATGTGTTTATAGTTATAGCACCACTCAATGTGATCACTGCCACGTTGCCATCTGCCACATCTGGTGTAATGGTGCCTGAAGTTGATAGTCCAGTGTTTATGTGTTCACCGTAACCTCTGATAACTGGATTACTGATTGCTTGATTGTTGGCATCAACAGGATTTGTCAATGGATCTGCCAAAGAAACGGTTACACCACCTGGTGATTCTTCATTGACAGATATGTTGTTGCCTGCGTTGATGTCTGTGACACCACCACTACCACCTGATATTGTGGCAAAACTCAGATTACCACCACCGTCTGTCACAATGGCTTGTCCGTTTGTGCCATCGGCATCAGGCATATTGTAAGCATCGTGTAATCTAACTTTGCCGCTTGTGCCTGGTTCTAAAAAAATGTTGGTGCTTGAATTGGATACAATTTTGTTGCCCTGTGTGTTCAAATCACCACCTAAATCTGGTTGTGTGTCTGAAGAAATATCCAAGGTAGTAAATACCAAAGAATTACCACTAACAGTCAAAATTTGATTGGTAGTGCCGATCGCTACAGGCAAAGCATAACCAGTTCCTGTAATCTCGCCTATTTGATATCCTGTGCCTCGCCATATAATCGGACCATTAGATGTTTGTAGATATCCTCCACCATTGGAAAATAAAATCATGCTGTTGGCATTGTTGTCGTTTTTGATGCTCCCAGCACCAGTTGAACTGGTTTGAAATTCTAACACAGGAGATCCTGTGCCTGATCCTGCTTGAACATCAAGATGAATTTCAGCGGCGTGCAATTTTATAGGGTTAGTAGAATGACTTTCTACCACCACTTGACTTGTGGTTGATTTCAATTTGAAAGTGTCAACATCCAAATCAGATGTTAATGGATTTGTCACTGTGCCACTGGCACCTTCATTCACAAATTCTAACACACCCGATGTTGAATTATATTTTAAAATTTTGTTGTTGGCAATAGCACTGGTGTCAATAAAATCCACAATGTCGTTCACTGCTGTGGACATTGTCTCCAGTTCTGCTCTGCTGGTTGCTATGCTGTCGTCTGCATTGTCAAATGCTGTTGTTGCCGGTTTGTTTGTTGGCCACGCCATTATGTGCTCTCCGTTATGTTGCCGAATTCATCGCTTTCTAATTTTGTCATATATTCTATAATAATGTCTGCTGTGACATCCATTCTTGTTCTTTTGCCATACGCATCTGCGTCAAATATATTTAACACAGGATCTGTGCCGCTCTTGTCCACGTAACACACAGGTGTCTGCGTGCCTGTCAATCCTGTTGAGTGTATCTGCACAAGCACCTTAACAGCCTTGCCAATATTAGTAATACTGACTGTGCGTTGTCCCACACTGCCAGATAATGTGCTGGTATCTTTGTTGCTGAATCCATCCGATTTTAAATCTGTGAAAGAAGCACTTTGTATTGTCACATCAATGCTTTGAAATATTGGATAATGCAAACTACCTGAATCTTGATCTTGAAATGCTGTGATTTGGAAATATCTTCCGTCCAACAAAGGCACATTTGAATTGTTTGGATATATTGTAGTTGTTGTTGGAGAAACAATCGAACCACTGCTTAAAGTGTTGCCATATGATATCTGTGTGGTGACAGGATTAGCCGCTTGGTATTGAACCATCACTGCTGTTGCGTTTGAATCACCTGCATCAAACACTTGAGTTGTAAATTGTAATGGAGATGACACATCTGGTGTGCCGTCCCAATTGGTAAAACCATCCCAAGTAGAATAAGACGCCCAAGTTTCACTACTTTTGGGTCTGTATATACCTGCCTGTGTATCAAAATAACCGTTTCCTGCCATAACTTACCCGCTTAAATTTGCACCGCCGCCTGCGTTTGGAACATTAGTTACAGTGTCTTTTAAAAAATTAATGTATCCTTCAATAGAACTATCTTCTTTGGTTTGACCTCTTAATCTATATCGATGACTGGTGAATCCTCTGGTGTTAAAATCAACATTGCCTCCAATTGAATATGTTCTGTCTGAATCTTGTTTGTAATAGGTAATACTGTATTCAAAACCGGCATTCAATGGCATCTGAATTAGAACAGGCAATGCTGTGTTTCCGCTGGTAATACCAAAAGTCCATGGTATCCTTTTTTCTAAAATTAGTGCCGCGTTTTTGTAAATTCTAAATTGCATATGTGTAACGCCAGATTCTAAAGGTCGATGAAATTGTAATTCGTATCGACTACAACTTGCGCCTAATCCAATCCATCCTAATGAATTCCAATAAGATACAGGAGAAGCACTACTGGGACCACTGCCTAATTGATCTGAATTTCTAATATTTTGTATACATGGCGATGTTTTGTATGTTTCTGGAAATTGATTGAACCACCAAGTCGCACCATCGCTAATTGGAGGAAACCAAGCAGACAATGTGTGTGGATCAGTTGGATCACCTGGTGGTGGATCACCTGGATCTCCAGGGTCTTGTCCAAATGCTCTTGGTGGATCATATATTGGTCTTTGAAACGGTTTGCCAAAGTAATCTTTAGGCAAATAGAGTGGTGGTGGTAATTCATATTGTGCGCCAACAATGTGTGGATACACAGTGGCATCATGTTCTACTGCTTCTATTTTCACAGTCATATCTACATTCATTGTGATGTTGTTCACTCTGAAAGTTTGATTGTTGAGATCTAATATTTCGTCAGTAACTCTTATTATGTCACCAGGTTCAATGTTCATTAATTCTTGTGTTGCTTCAAACGAAATCGTTCTTTGTGCTCTTGATTTTTTGTAAATCATTCTTGCCATTTCTTTGGCAATCAAAGGATTTGCTATAGATTCAAATGTAAATTCTCCTGTTAAATCTTCATTGTCATCCAACAATTTGTCACCTGCTTCGTTAAAAAATACCTGCTGTGATGAAAATTCTAAATCTGGGTCAGTGTAATTTACCAACACCTGATTAAATTTGGTTGCTTTTTGTTCGCCTCCCAAAGTGATTGGACCCACCAACACATCTTCTGTCACATCATAAGCAACACTGATGGTTGCTGATGTGATGTCGGTAGCATTACCACCGTCTTCAACTTTTATTTTGTATCGACCTTGCACATATGGCAAGATACTTCTGGCACCTGTTAATATCTGTCTTACACAATCTATAATTTTTGCTTCAGGATTGACAACACTGTTGAATCGCATAATTTTTCCTGAATATTCTGTGTTAAAACTTACTGACTGATTGAATTTGTCTGCCGCTATTTTGAACGAATCAGCATCCATTTCTGTTCTGTCAAACCCTGCTCCATATCTTGTATTCATCATGTAGTCTAATAGACAGTTGGCAGGATTGTCACTCCATGTCTTTGTAAGATTAGCATACACATCAGGCACATTAGCGCCACCTGTGTGTGTGGTTACATTGTAAACTTTTTTGCCAAACACATCAAATGTTAGGTTAGGTAATCCTCCTCCAAATGGATTGCTTTCTTGTTCTGCTTGGGTGCTTACCTTCCATTCATATCTTACTGCCGCATACACGATGCCTGGCAATTTTCTATTTGCTGTTTTCCATGTGGGAGTTTCGTTCATCAAACTACTTTGTGATTGTGATTCTGTGCCATAAAACAATTGAAATTTTAATCTGCCTGAGTATGTGCCTTGCGATGAATTGTAAACTGTGCCTGCTGTGTAAACATCATTAGCACCCACTTTAGGATATATTTCGTTGTCGTCAATTTTAATTCTGTTGATGCCTTCTATTTCTCCTTCACAGATAGCATACACCACATACAAATATTTGTTGTCTGTGCCGTTTGTTTCAGCAAATATAGGCGTTGAACCAACTCTTCTAAAACCATACACAATTGGTATGCCGTTGTTGGTTCCTGGTTTTGTAACTTTGACTCCAGATGCCAATGCTTCTGGATTAAGGTCTGGAGTATCCAGTGCTCCAAATGGCGATACAACAAAACTAAAGATGTCACCCACAAATGAAGTGATACTCTTAATGGCTTTCTTAATGCCTTTAAAAAATTTTTTTATACCTTTAAACGGATTACCCATCTATTCCTTTCACAAAAAAGTTGCCACACGCATTCATACCTTTTGATTTAAAATACACACTTGCTCTATCGATGTGATCTTGATCTGCTTCGCAATTTTCATCAAATAAGAAAACACTTGCCATCACATACACACATTTATTTTGTTCAAACCAATCTACAATAGCATTCCAAAGTTGGTCAGCATTGCGTTTATTTCTGTGTTCTGGATGCACAAAAAACATTCCTATATCACCAAATCTATTTTGATTCCAAGGTATTTCGTTCAGTGTGCCTATTGTGTAACCTATCATTTTGTTGTTGTCAAACATCACAAATATATTGTTTGTGTCGCTGATTAGTGTTTCTCTAATTTTTTGTAGATACACAGACCAATCACCTGTGTTGTTCTGTGGTAATTTTGCTTCTTCATGTTGTGCCACACACAATTTTTTAAATTCAGTAAAATCGTCTGCTGTTAATTGTCTTATCATTATTTCAGTCCCCATTTTAATTCTGATAATGTTTCATGTGAATATTCCATACCAAAGTCGCTTGGATGTTCTCTTTGGAAATTTTGTAAATTGCTTCTGCGTCCATTTTTTTTGTTAAAATTAACAAATTGTGAACTGACTTGATATTGTATGTCTGCTGTGGTTTGATTGTTGGTAACAGAATATCCTGCCACTTTGCCTTTGAACAACAATACTAACGCATCATCTCCACTGTCACCCAACAAAAATCTTGTGTTTGGATCTAAAAATGCTCTGTATATTCTAACGCCTGCGTTGATTTGACTGCTCACAGCATAAGTTCTAACCAATGAAACATCCAATGCTGATATGGCAATGTTTACATTTGATATATTCAAATCACCTGATTCTTGTGATTCTGTAAAACTTAAAAATTCTCCTTGGGCAAGATAAGTGTTGCCACTAAAAAATATATCAAATGCATTGTCTGTAAAATAATTTGTGCTCACTGTGCCAGCACTGTCTATCACATCAATCTCTAACAGGATTGCTGTTAATAAACTGTCACCAGCGAGATAGGTGTTGAGTGTGTCTGTAAATTGTCGAGTCATTAGATGGCCTCCTGCACATCCATTCGATAATTTACTGTGCCATCTGTGTTGTATTGATATTCAACAGCATCGTTTGCCATTATCATTTTGAAAGGCACATTATCAAATGTCACTGTGTCTGATATTGCTACCGCTTTTATCAGTGATGGTTGAAAATTAATTTGAACATCACCTGCTGAATCTGGTGTGACATCTCCTGTTACCATATACACTTTGCTGTGATTAGAAAATTTTATCACATCACCTGCTTTTAAAATTGTGCCTGATGTCCAACCTGTAAGTGCCACATCAACAGCAGTTGATCCTACATCACTGGCATCTTTTGCTGTCATTGTGCTAACTGCCGCGGTTGCTTTTTTACTGCTGATGCCGGGTAATTCAATTGTAAAGTCATTCAGTCTGCCTCTTGCTTGTGATTGAAATGCTTGTATTTCTCTGAATTGATCCTGTGTGTAGAACGGAAATTCTAGTGTTGCTCTCCACAGCATTGTGGCTGTGCCTTTCCTTATGGTTCTACCTGAATTGGATTGTGTGAATGCTATGTTGTTCAAACCTTGAAAATTCATTGATTTGAATCCTATGAGATTAGGATTGATTAACGTAGATCCTGATCCATTAAATGCTCCGATGCTTGCCATTATGTGGTAACTCCTTGTCTTCCTTGTCTGTTAAATGCTTGGTTAATAATGCCAACTATTGTGCTTCTTCTTTCAACCAACAATTCATCAAATCCTGTGGCATCCACAGTTTCAATGTTGAAGTTCACAGTCATTGCATTGCCCATTTGGTTGTTTGGTATGATTGTGCCTGCAGTGCCGGGCCTAAATATCTCGGGGCCCGATTCTCCAACCAGGTAACTTTGGTCTCTACGCACATCACCACCTTTTTCTCTTGGCCCTGTGTATGATGTTGATCTGATTTGTTGAACTTGAGCATAACCTTTTGCCGCCACCAATGCCGCCGCCGCTAAATTTAACGGGAATGGTAACACTTTGAGTGCGTTGGCAATACCTTGTGCTGTGGACACAATCGCTTCAGCAATCGCCGCCGCTTTGGCAATCTTGAATGCTTTTTCACTGTATTGTCCCAACACATTGACAAGTTCTAAACCAATTGATTTGGCAAGTTGAACTCTTTGCTCACCTGACAGTGCTTCAATGTCATTGGTTTTCGCTTGACCCGTTTTAATTAAATCAATAACATCATCAACTTCTTTTTTTCTTGCCGCAATGGCATCTCTTGCTCTGTTGTCTTGAATTTTTTTAACAGCAATGCTGTATTCTCTTTCGCTTAAGATGCCTTCATCTTTTAATCTTTTTAATTGTTTTAATTTTTCTTGTTCTGCTTCGACTTCTGGAAATCTTTCTGCCAACACACCACCTACATCTTTTGCTATGCCTGGCAATGCTTTTTTAGCCGCCGCCAATTGTTTTTCAGATTCTATTTCTTTTAGTTTAAGTAAAATTCTTTCTCTTGTTTCTGCATTGATGCCTTTAAGAACACCGTGTTCTGCTTCATACAATCTACGCAATGCTTCAGTAGGTTGTTTTGCCGCTTCTAATTTTACAATTTCTTTATCTAAACCGTCAATGTATTTTGTTGTTTGTGCTTGTAATTGTTCTTTGATTGCTAAAAGAGCTCTGTCGGCTCTTGATAAATTTTTTGTCGCACCCGCCGTTGCCTCCATTCCTGCATGAACGGCACCCATAGCGATGGTATTTTCTTTCGTGGCCTTTGTAACTTCATCAAAACCACCTACTAACTCCATAAGTTGTTTTCTAAATATTACTGCTCCTGCCAATGCAAGACCCACTCCTATTGCTGTGATAGGATTTGCCATCATTGCCACAGTGGTTCTGATAACTGCCGCTCTTAAAGCCAAGAATGCTGGAGTTAATGCTTTTAATCCAACAGCAAGTCTTCCTACACCGACAATCGCACCACCTAAAACTTTTGCACCTATGAATACACCAAATGCTATTTTGATTAGGTCAAGATTGTCTCTTACAAATAATAATGTGGCACCTACATTTTTACCTAATGCGTTAGCAAAATTTTCACTGCCTTCGCTGGCGTCAATGATTCCTCTTGTGATTTCTGTCAATGCCGCAGTAAGTCCGCCTTCACCCACTTCATCAGCAAATATGGCAATTTCATCTTGTAGATTTGAAAACGCACCTGTTAATGTTTGTGCTTGTCTTTCAATACCACCTGCAAAATCTGTTTTACCAATTTTTTCAATGACTTCTATAATGTCTATACCATTGTTTGTAATTTCAGTGGTTGTGCCTTTGAATATAACCTTTAACTTGTCACCTTCAGTTTTTACCTTGATACCAAGTTGTTTAAGCATTTCAAATTCACCAGTTGTGGCATTGAACACTGCTCTGGCAACATCATCAATTCTTCTTCCCATACCAGCGGCTATGTTCCCCACGCTGGTCATAAAGTCTATGGTTGGATTTAGACCTGCGTTTCTAAATGTTATGAACGCACTGGTTACATCCTGAAGTTGGAATGGTGTTGATTGTGTAAAGTCTTTGATTAAACGAAAGGATTTAGCCGCGGCTTGTGTTGATCCTTCAACTGTGACAAGTGTTGCTCGTAAATCTTCAAACTGTCTTATGGTATTGATTAATCCACGAACAAGTATGCCGGTTCCTATTGCCGCTAAGGCACCTGCCACTTTTTTGGCGATACCATTAGTTTTACCAAGACTTTTGTTCAGACCATTAATCTGACCTTTTGCTTTGCTTATTGCCGCACCCGTCTTATCTATTACGACGAATTCTAGGCGCACCTGATCGGCCATCGTTCAAAACCTTTCGTTCTTCGTCATGCTTCATTTTATAATATGCTGACCACATGGTCAATTCTAGGACACTAAACTGCATGACTTCTTCTATCGATTTGCCCAGCGTTTCCGCTACTTTGACAACTAATAGAAGTTCAGCGTCCTCTCTTAGTTTTTTTCTACTTCCTCAACTTGTATTCATCATGTAGTCTAATAGACAGTTGGCAGGATTGTAACTGCAGGATCTGTTTCGTGCATCAACGTTGTTTGGTCAAATCTATTAAACATAGGTTTGCCATCCTGTGTCAATGCTTTCATAATGATTGATTCAACTAATGCTTCCACAGTGTCACCTTTGGATTGCAGTTGAATAATTTTGCTTTCAGTTGCAAAAGAATACGCATTTTTGTAATAAATGTCGCACTCCCACTCAGGCACATTCAACTTGTTCAGTTCATCGCCTAATTTGTTTTTGAAATGCTTTTTAGCATTGTCTAGTATCTTACTCATTTAATATACTTTCTCCTTCTCAATGCCGCTCTAGCAGGCCCTATCATGCCTCGCGGTGCTTGTTTTGATCGCCCTCGTTCTAAAAGACCAATGTAGGGTGTTCTATTGGAAACTGTTGTGGTTTTACCCACATTGTTAGAAACAACAGAAGGATTTGAATCTCTTCTCATTTTCCAATTTCTTTTGGCCCTTCCTGTCTTAACAGGAGTTACTTTTTTTAACTCCTTTAAGGCATTGTGTGCGATACGGGTGCCCAAACGCGATAATTCTCGTTCTATCGCGTTGAACACCTGATCTACTTTTAGCAGTCTGCCACTAATCATATTAGATAGTTGCTTCTACTAATGGTCCCGTTCCTTGAAACGAAACCGTTGCTTGGTTTAAGTCATCGAATGATACTGTTCTTGAAACAGAAGTCACGATAACATCGCCTTCGTATTTTATTCCACTGTTTGATGTGTGGAATTCAACATGAAGTGTTGCGTCTGCTGAAGGATCAAATATTCCTAATCCTTCGTGTGTTGATTCAAACAGCACATCCATAGTGCCTGTGAATTGGTGTAGTGAAGAAATATAAGTTCTTGCACTTGACCCCATTGCTGATGTATCTAGAGCGTCCTTTGTATGTTCAACACTCCAAGATCTCACAGATGCTACCGCAGTTGCCGCCGCACCAGAATCAGCACTGTATTTCACTGTTCCATTTTCGCCGCTTATAGCCATAGTTGTTCTCCTTAGTTGGTGTCGTGGTCATCTTCATCCACTTTGTCAAAAGACTCTGTAGATACACTTCCATCGACCGTTGTTGATGTTTCAATATCCTCCACATCTTTCAATGTTTCGTCTATTGATGGTTTAATGTCAGCAGTCACCTTAATTGCTTGGCGACTACTTTTTTTCTTACTTCTAGTTGGT
>CAACVD010001085.1_pt1 | contig 13093 bp, 5 predicted proteins | sample 2381771 | NCBI WGS metagenome assembly CAACVD01 (sample SAMEA5211965, study PRJEB30684) | marine metagenome | biome: Marine; feature: Epipelagic; material: Water | collected 2015-10-15 | depth 15 m | reverse complement strand
CACGGCGTAAGGTAGGTCGTTCACGGGAGCAGGGCCAACTGGCTGAGGACCGTGGTGATTGTAGGTGAAGCGACTCAGTGCGTCAGTAGCCTTGGAGGTAATAAAGTAAATCCTCCCCGCACCGTACACCCTCCGCTTGGCGGCAGCATCCACCCGCTGCCGTCAGGCTTAGCCCAACCGGGCGACATCAAAGGAGTAACGAATGACCGAACCAAAGTATGGGGTGTACCCCCCCAGCCTCATGTCCAACGCTAGATACCACGGCATTGGTTTGCCTTGGGCATCAGCCCACCGCTTGGCGATGTTCTCCAAGTGGGGTGCAGCCACCGTGACATACGGAGTAGACAACCCGGACCCACCATCACCAGCCATGGTGCTGGGCTCTGCGATGCACAGCCGCATCCTGACGCCCAAGCATTACAAGGATGAGTTCAAGGTGTGGACTGGTGACCGACGCACCAAGGCCGGCAAAGAGCAGTGGTCTCAGTTCCAGCAGACGCTGGGCCAAGCTGAAGTCCTCACCAAAGACCAAGCCAATCAGGTCGAAGCCATGGCTGACTCGGTCTTTACGCACGACACCCTTGGCCCGATGGTCATGGACGCAATCACCAACGACAGCACGGAGCAGTCGATGTTTGCTGAGATCAATGGCGTCAACTGCAAGGGCCGCATCGACGCACTGTGCCAAACGCCAGCCGGCATGTGCCTGCTTGACCTGAAGACCAGCAGCCGATCACTGGCTGTTGATGACCTGGTTCGGACGTGCGCCAACTACGGGTACGTCGAGCAACTGGCCTTCTACCTGCGACTGTGCACCGAGTCTGGCCAGAAAGTAAACCGAGTCATGATTGGGTTTGTTGGGTCCAATGCCCCCTACCCCATCCGAGTCTGTGAGCTGACGCCTGAGTGGCTTGAGGCCGCATCCAAAGTGAATGACATCCGGCTTCACGAGTGGAAGACTACCGACTGGGACTGCCCGGAAGATAACGATCAGTCGATTGCTGATCTTGATATGCCCGCTTGGTATGGGAGCACCATCGAATGAACCAAGAAACTTTTATGATTTGCCTCGGGGTGGCGTTCATCCTGATCCCCGTAATTCACATCGCGTACACATGGAGGGACTGATGTCTGCACCACAACCTGTCATACAAAACATTAAGGGCAAAGACTACGAGGTGGTGGCCAGCCGCCTTGCCCGATTCCGTCACGACCACCCAGAGCGTGGCATTCTCACTGAGCTCCTGTTCCACGACGAGCGTCGGGTCATCGTCAAGGCAACCGTCTGTGATGACAATCACCTGCCTATCGCGGTGGGCCACGCCGAGGAGTACCGCGAGCAGGGCATGATCAACAAGACATCTGCCGTCGAGAACTGTGAGACGTCAGCACTTGGCCGTGCCCTTGGCATTCTCGGCTATGATGCGTGCAACTCGATTGCCTCCGCCGATGAGGTGTCACGAGCAATCGGACAGCAAGCGTCTTTCTCTTCGTCTGCCCCAGCCCCCCAGCCTCCCACACCTGCAACACCTCCAGCAGGTGGTGGGGGCGGGGCAGCATCTCCGCCGGCAGGCTACCGCTTGGTCGAGCTTCGTAAGTATTACGAGAACGAGACCTCAAAGGGTAAGCCGTACATCAAGGCTTTTGCCAAGGTGGATGGCACCGACATGGACGTGTACGTCTGGGACGCACACAACCACCAGATCGTGAAAGACAACTGCCCTGGGATGTTGCACGCAACAGGTGAGTACGAAGAGTTCCGTGGCAAGACACGCTTCAAGCTGGGCAATGCAGAGTTAGTGGAGCAGGCACCACCCCCAAAGAAGGAGAGCTTTGATGACTCAGACATCCCGTTCTAAAGCAATCTTTGAGCTGACCATGAGCCCAGCCTCGGCCAAGCAGGTGGCTAGGGGATTGAAACACTTTCTAACAAAGCCTCACCCCTACATCGACACGTCAGCAAAGCACCGCTGGCTGGGGGTAGACCTGCTGTGCCACATCACTGACTACCTTGCGTCTGATCTTCGCACCAAGTTCTGCTTCTACAAGCTGTACACCGAAGATGAGAAATCCATGATGGCCGATGTTCTGAACCACGGCATGGTTGATGAGACCAATAACAAGGTCATCGACCACATTCGTGAGCAGTTGTTTGGTGCAGGTGAGGACAGAATGTACGACGATGCCACGAGTCCGTAATGTCTTGGATCAAGATGCGGACCAACCTCAGAACAGACGGACGTGTCCGTCGTGTAGCCCGCATATGCGGGGTCTCAAAGCCTGAGTGCATTGGCCACCTCTTCGTCTTCTGGTCACTCGCTGACGAGCACTCTACCGATGGTGTGCTGAAGGATTGGGACAAAGAGTCCGTCGATGACGAGACTTGCCCTGGGTTCTTTGACGCACTGGTGCAAGTCGAGTGGGCAGAAACCACCCCTGACGGGGAGGTGGTCGTGCCTCGGTTCTCTGACCACAACAGCAGGTCAGCCAAGACGCGAGCACAGGGAGCCAAGCGTGCTGCAAACTTTCGGGCCAGAGCACAGGAGGTGCAAGAGCAGGCGGCGGAAGAGCCTCAGCTCGAGGTGACTAATGGTAAGATCGCGTGGTACGCCAAGCTCGAGGCCATGGGGCTGGACAAGATGCAGTCCATCCAACTGGTCAAGCGTGTGTTCGATGAGCACGGGGAGCGGGGCGAGCAGTGGCTTACCAAGGTGACAAAGACATGCACGACCAAGAACAGTCCGACCGCCTACCTCAAGAAGATCATCAAGAACGAGTACGGTCTCTGATCTTCAATGTGCATGGGCGGCCCGTGCCTCTGCCAAGACCTCGTGTCTTCAAGGGTAGGGCGGTGTCGATTGTGAACCCCAAAGCGAGAGCTTGGAAGGGGGCGGTGAAGGCGGCTGCGGAGCAAAGTGCAGCGGCGTGTGGATGGACACCGTCTCATCGTCCCCTCCAGCTCGAGCTTGTCTTCACCTACCAGCGACCGAAGAAGCACTTCGACAGCAAGGGGTTGGTCAAGGACAACTACCACTCAGCCCACATGGTTGGGCGGCCCGACATAGACAACCTAGCGAAGATGATCATGGACGCTGTCAACGGCGTACTTTTCGTTGATGACTCCCAGGTTATTTACCTGTCGGCCACCAAGCAGTACGCCGCAGAGGATGGGGTGCACGTCACTCTTCGCGAGCTCTAGCAGCATCCCGCTCCTTCTTCAGCTCAGCCCCACGCTTCCGTGCTTCTGTGAAGTATGGCTTGAGTCCCTCAGGCAACTCGTTACCAGTCTGCTCCGACACGTTCAACATCTTTCTTAGTTGGTACTCAGCTGATCGGATCTCGGCTGGGCTGGCGTCAGTGAATGCCCTCTCGAGCAGTTCAATCAACCGTGGGGCAGGCACGCCCATCAACAGCAGACCGTCAGCAAAGATACGTTCAAACAGTTCGGTTCTCTTGTCTGGGTCAGCAGTGTCAAGCAACCTGATTCCTGTCTTGCCCATCCCAACAAGTGTGCCCAGCCCGATGGGAAGGAATGAGTCCGACAGGTAGTCGGCAGCCTTGCCATGGTCAGCCTCGCGGTTCTCGACGTGGGCCTGCAACTCCTCCGCCAAGATGGACCCGGCCAGTCGTGAACCAAGGAAGGATATCAACGGGAACGGAGAGGCCCGGACGATGCCTTCCTCGAGGAAGATGTCAAGCACCCGGTCAGTTGCCTTCTCCTTGTGCAGCTCCTTGAGCACCTCGTTCTTCTCCTCATCGTCAGGGATTAGAGAAGCAAGCAGCATCTGCCAGAGGTAGGTGACGCCAGCACTGATGGCAGCGTTCCCCGCGATAGCCACAGTTGCAACTTGGGCCCGCTTACTTGAGTCAATGCCTGGCTCATACAACCGAGAGTAGGTCTTCATTGGGTCAGAGGTAAACGTCAGCAGGTTCTGCCAATAGCCACCGTTGGTACGCAACCTAGCCGTCACGTTGGAATCATCCAGAGGCGACGATGTGTTCTGCGTCCTACGGATTGAAGACTCGGCAGCGAAGATAGATTCGGGCGATGCCTGAGTCTCCCCGCGTTTGTTCATCTCAGCTTGCACAGCAGTGGCGACGATGATGCGGTCAAGCAGACGCAGAGTTGGGATGGCACGAGGTAGGCCGCCAAGCGATCGTCGTGCTTGGTTCAACATCGAGGCAGAGGCAGACATGTCGCCACTCATCGCAGCCTTGCCGGCGTGTGCAATGTTCATGACGACATCACCCAACACCATCTGGAGCTGGGCAATGTCCGCAATACCAGCAGCACCATCGTCACGGTTGAACACGACCCGGCGGTCAACTGCATTGGAGCTGTCACGATCCCAAAGGTAGCCAGACTTTTGAGCAACTTCGCTGCGGAAGAACTGATTGAACTCTCTCTTGGTCAACATTCCCATGACCGTTTTCAGAGCTGAGCCCACCTCCTGCACGCTGTAGTCAAGGTGCAAGGTGTTCAGCCCACCGAACAGGATGCGGCCCCACGACGTCGGGCTCAATACCAAGATGCCGCCAGTGACTGTGGCCATGAAGCCAAGAGACTTGTCTGGGTTGGCCGGCATGACTCGAGTTGCATAACCAACGTGCGACAGCAGTCGGTTGTACCCCTCGTTGCCAAGCTTCTTCGTAAGCAGACGTCGGTTTTCTGGCTGGGTCAAAGCAGACCAGAGCACACGCACATCCTCCGCCATGTGGGCCAGCTCAAGAGTGGAGTCCATGTGTGACAGGTAATCGGAAGCGAAGTCGGTGACCACCGGTACGGCACCAGTTCTCTGCTTGGTGTAGCCGGCGTTCTCCGCAAACTGGCGAGCAACCTCACCACCAGATTGCAGGTTCTTCAAGTCCTCAAGTGCGATGATCCGTCCACCAGTGGCAGCTGTTCGGGGTTCGTAGTCGGGAACCATTGGTGGCATCGTGCCTGTCAGTCTGAACAACGCAGCCATAGCTGGGTTTCTTAGATCCTCTTCACGAGCCTGCTTCATCTCCCGCACCATGGTGACGAGGTGGGCCGGGGCAGATGCACGGATGTTCATGATGTCGGCGGCAAGATCAGGTCCGCCAACTTCAATCTCAGAACCTACGGCACCAGCCCTGAGCTGCAACCGGCCACGCTTACCAGCTAGGTTCACGGTCTCGTTGTCCAAGGCAAGCAGCTTCAGGAACTGACCCAAGGTGACCTGATACTCTTGGCCACCAAGAACAACAGAGTGGGTCTCGGTGCGGAGGTGGCCACGGGTGTTGGAGGCACGGGCGCGTAAGTCAGCCATGTCACGGAAGCCTGCCCGCTGGGCAATCTCTTCGATGCGGTACATATGCTCACGTCGGGCGTTGAGCATGCGTGACTCGGACTTACTGAGCACATCCCATTCTGATTTCAGGCCAACCAACTTCAGGGTCATCTGCAAGTCAAGGCCGCCACGCTGTGCAAGCACAAATGCGTTGGAGTCAACTGTGCCCTCGACGTCTCGTGGCCTGTCCTTGCGTGGTTCGAGGGCAGCCGCCATGCGAGCGGACATGTTGTCGATGCGGAGGACCTGCTCGTCTTTCGCTTGACGCATAGCCTCTCGGTCATTGCGATAAAGCATCTCCATGTTGACGAGCAACTGGTCTACCTCGTTAGCAGCATCCACAAAGTTGCTGGCTTCTTCCCCTGTCTTTGGTACACCTTTGTGTCCTGCCTTCAGTGCCTTGACCTTGGCGGTCTCGTCCCTGATAGCACGACGTGTCTCGTCATCCATCTTGGTGCCACGAGCCAGAAGCTTGGCAGCACGCTTTTCAAACCGATCAACGGAAGTCCGCAGCTGAGCCTGGGAAGACTTGCGTACCACCGTAAACTCAAGCTTAAGCAGAGCAGCCTCGGTTTTTGCACGCATCAACCTGTTGGTCAGGGTGTCACGGTCTTTACCTTCAGGCAACGTATCGACAATAAACTTACGAGTCTGCATCCGTGCGTCTTCGAGAGTCACACGCTTGGCCTTCAGGTCAGCTTCTCGGCTGGCAAACTTCTGCATCTGTTCACGCAGTGCAGCTTCTTTGTCCACCCGTGCAATCTCTGCTTGGATGTCCGCGCCCATCTCGAGACCCTTGAGGGCAGCGATGTCAGGCCGGGTGCCTTCACGAGCGGCCAGTCGTTCCCTCTCCCGGTCCATGATGACCTGCAAGGCTCCAGCCATTGCACCAGCACCACGACGTTTGCCGAGCCGGTTGGTGATTCCCTCACGTTCCCTGTCCGCCTTACGCATCGGTAGCTTCTTGGGCTGCCCCTTCTCACCCTCACGGGCGTAGAGGATTGGCGTTCGGGCGTCTTGGTTATTCCTGATGAAGTGAGAGTCACGGCTTTCAGTCAAGGCAATGGTGTCAGCTGGCCCGTGCTTCACAACCCGGTACGCTGCACTCATTGCTACCTCGAGGGCTGACTGCTGCTCGCCATGGTTGGTTGTGAGCTGGTCTTCTGGCAGCTGCATGAGCTCTTCAATAGCCATGAGTGAAATGTGCAGATCAGACCGCATCTGTTCTTCGGCTGTAGGTCCGCCTGTCTGTGAGGTTCTCAACCCCGCAGGCATGTCCATTGGGATGGTGGCTAGGAACTCTTGCATCCCACGGTGGGTCATAACGTTAACCGTAAACTCATGCACGTTTGAGAGAGCGTAGTCATCTACGTCCCCATTCAATTCGTCCTGCCCCGTCACTTGGTTCTGACTATAGAAAGCTCGAGCTTTCAAATATGTTTCGCTCAGTGCCGTCATCCATGGAACTCTTCTGGAAGCAGGCAGAGCCAGATAATCTCGGCATCGCTTTGGACTACCGTTATCGTTGTTATGGTCTGGACGCAGGGCGGACACCATGCTTCTTCCCATCATCGGGTTGGTGGCTGTCTGCTTGGTGTAAACGCCAGTAGAACTGTTTCTTGAAAGCTCGTCATCGATTGCGAGCACAGATCGATAATGCACAAACTCGTGCAGCAACGTCTCCCACATTCCAAGCAGGTCAATACCAAATCCGGTACCAGAGGATTCCAGACGAAGGTCAGCACAGCGGGCCGCAGTTGGATTAAGAACGATGATCCCTTTCTCTGTCCAACCCGCAGGCATATCAATTGCTTTCCTCACTTGGTTAGGAAGCACTTCATACACACCACCGATGCCGTACCCGATACGACCAGTGTGTCTCGTAAACCCTTGTTCCAACTTCAACCCTGGGATATAACACCCCAACGTGAATGTTCCAACGTCAGTCGTTGAGAAATTCATGTCCAAACCTTGGCCGTTGCTTAAGAGCAGGCGTGCAAGATTCTGAAGCGCAACCTGACGGCCCCCTTGAGACATACGGATTCGCCGGCCTGCCATGTAAAGATTGTCAAGGTCCTCGTGGAAGTCGGTATCAAACGTATCGCGCGCTGGACCTTCTGGCATAGCAAGCTTCATTACTTCGAGGCGTCTGTGTGCTCTCGCTTCAGGGCTGGTGTTGGCCACAATTTCAAGAGCTTCACCAACCGTACCCACTCTCTCCAACATGTTCCACCCGTAGTCGTCGGGGTGCATGATGATCTGGTGGGAAGTTCTTTCCCAAGTCTCTTCAGTCGTTGGTGGTTGTTGTGTTGGGCTTAGTTGTTGTAGTAATGCTGGGTTGTGCAAAGGGAAGATGCGGGGGTTGTTCGGGTCATCTTGCCTATAAGCATCGAAGACGCCACTCCATTGGGCTGGCCTTTGTGCCTTCCTTTGCGTCAAACTCTTGTACATCCGCACCGCTTCCGAGTTGTTGTCAAGAAGAACCTTGTGCTCAGCTTGGCGGATCTCGTTGTCAAACCTTTGGATGTCGTTGGCCCGCGTTATGACGTGGGCTCGGTTTCCGTTGATTGTTCTGGTGGTGCTGGGCTCTCGGGCGAAGAGGACTCCGTCTGCGTTGGTAAGCTTTTTGGCGACTGAGTCGTTGGCTTCTTGTCTTCCTCGGTCGAAGTCGGCATTGTGGGCTTTGACTGAAGATCGAACGTGATGAAGGCGGAATGCTCTACTTCCTGCAACAGCTTTGCCAACTCGGGCTTGGTCATCTGGCGGAAGTTTTCGGACGCGGCCCCAAACTTTATTGACGACCGCCTGACCGGATCCAGTGTCGGCACCTTGGCGGGCGACAGCGGACGGCGCGATGAGAGCAAGCTGTTCAGCTCTTGTAGGTGCGACTCGTAAGATTGCGTCTCGTTGAGGTCGGGTGAGTTTGTTGGCTCGCTTTGGTTCTCGCTTTGCTCCTGCATAGTTATCCCTTGCTACTTGTGCTGCGTTACGAACCTTGCTTCTGGCCGTACGCTTTTCTTTGAGTTTCTTATCCAGCTCGGCTGTTTCTTTACCAGCCTCCTTGGCTTTGTTCCGGGCCTTGACCGCCTTGTCGTACTGTGACTCAGCTCGGGCCAACTTCTCTTCGGCTGTTTCTTGGGCGTCCTTCAGTTTAGTTTGACGAGCCTCGAACTCAGCATCTGATTCAAAGACTTCCGCGCCCAGCTCGCCAGCCGGCACACCGTCAAACCATGTGCCTGAGTCAACCTCCTCGATTGCAGCCTCAAGAATGATCTCGTCTTCTCGTTCAGCGATTTGCTCTCGGGTTGGGCCGTCTTGCCCTGGGTACTTCTCGGACCAAGGCTCACCATGCACATACTCAAAGCTGCCTTGGAGCCGTGCCCCATCGCTAGGCGTGGTGGCTACGCACTCGACGTCGGGGAGGATTGCAGAGAACGCACGCTTGATCTCGTCCTGTGTGTCCTGTGCAATCTCTGAACTGGTCTCGAGGTTGGTGAAGATAACCAAAGACCCGTTCGACACAGGCTGTACGATGGGCTTAACAGCTTCGTCGCTCAGCTGGTTCGTGATGCGAGCCATCTCAAGGTTGGTGATTTGGTGACCACGCAGGAAGACGACGGTCACACCCTGCCCATCTGGAGCCTGCCCGGCGTCCGTCAGGTGGAATGCGTTCGCACCCTCTTGGCCCAAGGAGACCGCCAGCAGCCGCACTGCTTGCAATGCAGTGTCCGGGTTGCCGCCGGGCACGATGACATTGACATGGTTGTTCACCACCAGCTCGCCATCTGCGTCGTGATAAACACCGAGGGGGCCAGTGATGTGGGGAGCCCCGTCAACCCCAGTGTCTTGCGTCACCATACCAGGGGAGGTGGTGCGGACATGGGTGTTGGAAGTGGCCGCCTTGCTCATCTTCATGGTGGGAGCTACGGTGCGGTTGAGCTCTGCACCGGCTGCCACTTGCACAAGGACATGGTTTCCTGTGAGCTTGACTTTAATTGTTTCAGCACGCTTGCCTTGGCCAACCTTAGCCTTGCCACCCTCGTACAGCTTTGCTCTCTTGCCTGCGTTCAGAGTACCGCGAACCAAGCCGGCACCGGCAGGGTCAACGAGTGCTTCAACCATCAGGGCCCCGTTGTCCAAAGACAAGGCAGCTGCAACAAGATCCGTAGTGCTCATGTCATTACGGTTGGCACTCAAAGTATTAAGGAAGCTGTTGTTTGGCCTGTTCAGCTCAGCCAGAAGACGTTGATACCTAGCCTTAGCTTCCAGCGGTGTGGAAGTATCTGTGATCTTGCCGATCAAATACTTGGCCATGTTGCTTGCACGCCGACCTTCGACAGTGATGTCTGTGGCTACTGCAATGGTGGCCCGTGCACCGCTTCGGATCTCGGCGGCGTCGTCAAGTATCTCTTCAACCTTAGGGTCGGAGAACGCTTCTTCCGACATGGTCAATACGCCATCAGTGCTCTCGGCAAGTCCTGCCTCGTATGCCTGCTCCAAGAACTCGTCGAGGCTTTCGGAGAAGGTGCCGGTGTCGTCACCACGGGTAGACCACATCACTGCCTGCAACTGCCACGGGCGGAATGGCTCCGCCAGCATGGAGTCAGCTGGGTCCAAGCGAGCACCCGATGCGATAGCAGCTTCAGCACCACGGACGGCTGGGCTGTGTCGCCGCTGCCGGTTGATCTCCGACGAGATAAGACCCATGTAATCTGAGAACAACTCGTATACCAGTGGGTCAGCAAACGCCTCCTGTGGGATACCGAAGAAGCGAGCCATGATCACGTCAAGCGTGGCTAGGGGGACGGTGTCTGCCGTGCCCATACCCAAGGCCAAGGTGTTGTTAAAAGACCCAACCTTGAACTGGCTAGGCTTGTCGCCGTAGGTCCCTGCCTCAGCTTCGAGCGGACCTTTAGGCTCCATGACAGACACGTTGGTTGGCCGGCCTGCAATGTGAGCTGCGGTCAAACCAAGTGCACGCCGCAGGTTGTCACGCACGTTAGTCCGTGGAGATGTGGCAGAGATGAACTGCGACACAATGCGAGCCAAGCTCTTCATGCCTTCCATAAATGGGAACGCACGAACCAAGTCCTGACCAAACGCCTCGTACCAGAATCGTTGTGCCCAGCTGCCCTGCACTGCTGAGGTTACAAAGTCTGCGTTAGGTGCTCGGTACGAACCATCTTCCGCGTAGTTGACGGTGTGCCGAATGATCTTGTTTTCTTTGGAATCTTCCGCAATGTCAGGCTGCGGAGGGTTTGCCGCGACAGCAGCAGCATACTCTTCTTGAGTCATGACACCTTGGGCATCAGGGCGAATGCCATCACGAGTCGTACCGATTTCAAAGGTGCCGGACTTTTTCGTCTTGACCTTCATGGCAATGCTTGCCTTGGCACGATCAACAGCGTCATCACCGTGCCGTTCGTTAAGTCGGCCTTCTGCACGGACCAACATCTCGTCCATTGACTCTTGGGTAAGGGTGACGCCGTAATCCACACGGGTAGATCGAACTCGTTGAATATCTACTGGGTTGTCTGCATACTCTTCGGAGAAGCTGGCACCAGACCGCATTCGGTTGACTTGGCCAGAGTTGATCTGGATAGGCTCGCCACCAGTACGAGATTCTTCAGGCACCTGCTGACGCACATCGTGCACTGTGACGTTAGAGATTGCTTTGCCGTATGCGTTGTCCGCTTCTTCTCTTGCGTACAGAAGGGTGTGGGTTTCTTTGCCTGTGTTGGCCAAGTCTGGAGGCGACAGAAGAGCTGTGCCGGCAAGCCCAGGCTTGTAGTCCTCCGACTCAATCAAGCCCATTGAGATGGTGCCAGCCTCCTCGTCACGCCTTCTGTGCCTTTCTACTTGGTAAGGTTCTACCCTGATCTCATTCCGGCCAACAGCAACCCCTCGCATCTCTGCGCTGTCTTTGGTAACAAGAATGACTGGCATTATGTCCCCCGGACCATTGCCGGCATCGTTCATAATTTGCAGTGTTCTTGCGCGGTGTCGGCCTTCATGTCCCTCAACACGCAATCTTAAGAAGCCGTCACTGTCTTCTCTGCCACCGATGTACAGGACAGGGATGTCTCGTATTTTTTCGCCTTGGTTGATTAGCGATTCTGCCAGTGCTTCCATCGAATCTTCACGAGGCGGCGCGTACTCACCTATGCCTTGTGGTCGTGAAAGGGCCAAGAACTGTCGGGGGTGCATAAGTGCAAGGTGGTTTCTTGATCTTGGGTTCCTTGCATCTGCATGAGCACGACGCAGAGACTCTTCTTCAAAGAACTTGTACGCATCCCTTTGTCGATACAGGTACTCGTCAATTCGGAACTTGCGTTCCACAAGCGACGAGTCTTTCATCTGGTCGTTCAACCTCTCGTTCATCTTGACCCGGTGCTCGTCTTTACCCTCACGGGCAGACAACACCCCGGATGCCGAAGCATCAGTGTCAGTCTCAGCTGCCGCAGCCCCTGCCTCCATTTGGTCTGCAATCTTTTGTGCTCGAACTGCTGCAATAGCTGCCCGTTGTGGCACGCCAGTGGCGTCGTCGCCAACAGCCTGGGCAGAGTCCATGGTTGCTTCGGAGCCGTCTACGTTTTGACGTTCTGCCTGTGCTGCCCTTAGACGCGAGATAACCTTTGTGGCAATTTTTGCATCTTTGCCGAGCACACCAATCGCAGCCAACTTTGCTGACACGTCACCTTCAAGAGCAAGAGCACCCTTCTCGATAGTTTTTGCCAGACCTTCAGTTTCAACAAGTGCAGCTCCCGCTTCATCAGCCAAGAACTTAAGTTCGACGTCTGTCAACTCCTCGCCTGTTTTCTGCTTCTCCAAGATTCGCTTGGCTACAGCTTCATCAGCCGGCAAGAACTGGCCTGTGAGAACATCACTAGCCAACTTGTCAATGCCGGTAAGAACAGGGCGACCATCAAGCGGGCTGTCAAAGTAATCGCTTGCACCACGGTACACACCAAGGTCCCCGACGAGCTCACGAATCTCGGTGGCCAATTGTGGGTCCAAGAACTGAACCATGTGCACCATTTCATGCAGACCGTAAGACCGCATAATGGTTCGCTCTCGCATACGACCGAGCTTCGAGTTGGTGGCAGGCCGACGCCGAATGTAGATAGTGCCAGCAGATTCAGTCGTGTAGAAGGCTGGCTTGCCACCTAAGGCTGTGCCATTGCCACCTTCGTAGAACACAACTTCTGTTGCACCCATCGCCACCATCTCGTCTGCAATCTGTTGTTCGTCTTCCGTAAGAGTTTCAACTGCTTTTACAGGGGTAAAGGTGTCGCCCTCCTTACGGGGCTTGCCGCCATACTTGCCGAGAATGGTGGAGGATGATTCTCGTGCAACCGTAGGGTCAACAGCTGTCACAGCAATGCCATCCACCATGGCAGTATGAATCTCTTCCAATGCCTCCAAGACTTCCTCATGGGCGTCAATGTCCATGGTCATCGCCTCAGCGGCATCTTGTGCTTGTTGGGCAGCCTCTAGGTGTTCTGCTTTTTTGCTGTCGCTCAAGCCTTTGCGGTTGGCCATCTTCTGACGCTTCTGCGCCTCATCCGATGCTTCTTGCCTGCTTGTCTTCAGGTCACCAATAATCTTTCGGCGTCCGTCAAGGTCAGCGTCTCGTTCTTCCTGCGTTTTCCCGGTGAACACAGAGGCGGCACTAAGCTCGGTTGCGTTGGTGCCGGTACGAAGGTGTTTGGCCACCTCGGGCATCACTCGCTTTGCTTTGCCTTCAATGGCGAGGTTGCCTACAGCTTCCGCCACTTTGG
>CAACVD010001084.1_pt1 | contig 13107 bp, 18 predicted proteins | sample 2381771 | NCBI WGS metagenome assembly CAACVD01 (sample SAMEA5211965, study PRJEB30684) | marine metagenome | biome: Marine; feature: Epipelagic; material: Water | collected 2015-10-15 | depth 15 m | reverse complement strand
CATTAGCTAGAGAAACAACTCAAGTTAAAGGTGCATTTGTTTTTGCATCGTAATAAATTATGCGGGTGGGAAAATTTGAGACTTTTTGATCTCAATACCCACCTGCACTAAAATGATAAGGAGAAAAATATGTACATGGGTGATGTAAAATCCAAAACCTTTATAGACGCGAACGCTGCTTCAGCTACTTTTGTAGCCGCTGCTGCTCAACCAACATCGACGTTTACCCTAGCTAAAACTTCTTTCGGAACAAACACCGCAAGAAAAATAAACGCTACGACTTCAGGAACAGGCGACAACGGTAAAACAGTTACAATCGTTGGAACTGATCACACAGGCGCTGCTGCAACTGAGGTAATAACTTTGACTGGAAGCGCAGAAACAGGCACAGCTACAACCACAGCATTTTTAACAATAACTTCTGCTACAGTTAGCGCACAACCTGCTGCTAACGTATCTTTAGGAATGACTGCTGATGTTTTTGGAACTATCTTTGAAGGTAGAACTAGACTCAGACAGGTGAATGCCGAGTCAGGTGGAACAATTGGAAGTGTTTTATTTAAGGATGGAAGTATAACAGGAACAACTTTATTAACAGTTAGAACAGGTGGAACTGCAGGAGACATTAACACAGTTAACATTCCACAAGACGGAATCTTATACAAAGATGGTGCTTTTGTAACTTTTTCTGAAGTAAGTTGTAATTCAGCAACTGTCTACTTTGACGGATAAGGAGGATAAGTGGCAAACACTACTTCCGGAACAACAGTATTTGATAAGAATTTTTCTATAGATGAAATTATAGAAGAGTCTTATGAAAGAATAGGTCTTCAAAGTGTATCTGGTAATCAGATGCGCCAGGCAAGAAGATCTCTTAATATATTATTTCAGGAATGGGGTAATAGAGGTCTTCACTATTGGCAAATTGGAAATAATTCAATTACGTTAGTAAATAATCAAGCAGTCTACACAATGTTTAGATCAACAGGTGATGGCACGTCTGATGCTACAGCTGTGTATGGAGTTGATGATGTTTTAGAAGCTGTTTACAGGAATTCTTCAAACGTAGACACACCTCTTACAAAAATAAATAGATCAACATATCAAGGTCTTTCTAATAAAACTTCTACAGGAACACCTTCTCAATATTATGTGCAAAGATTTATAGATAAAGTTACAATTACTTTATATTTAACACCAGGATCAACAGAGGCAGGTAATACAATTAATTATTATTTTGTAAAAAGAATACAAGATATTGGTGATTATACTAACGCAACAGATGTGCCGTATAGATTTGTTCCTTGTATGGTATCTGGACTATCGTTTTATTTAGCACAAAAATTTAAACCAGAATTATCTCAACAAATGAAATTATATTACGAAGATGAATTACAAAGAGCTTTAGCAGAAGATGGCTCATCATCAAGTTCTTACATAACCCCAAAAACTTATTATCCAAATGTCTAATTTTTCAAAAGGTAAATACGCTCAGTTTATATCAGATAGATCAGGGCAAGCATTTCCATACAAAGAAATGGTTAAAGAGTGGAATGGTTCAAGAGTTCACATATCAGAGTTTGAGCCAAAACAACCACAGTTAGAACCTAGAGCACACGGAGCTGACCCTGAAGGTTTGCAAAATGCAAAACCAGCTAGAACAGAGTTTCCAACGCAAGAATTTTTACCAGATAATCCGTTTGTAACTGCTTCAAGCACAACTTTAAAAATTTTATTTCCTGATGGAGATTTAGTTGTAAATGACCATATTAGATTTCAAAATGTAAAAGCTTCTGTGGGTGGTTTAGCTATAGCTACTTTACAACTTTCTACAACTTTAAACGGAGCAATAACTGATTCAGCTACTTCGATTGATTTAACTGATGCTACAGAGTTTCCATCAAGTGGTTTTATTATGATTGAAAAAGTAGATTCTTCTTCTGGTTTATTTGTAAATGAAGTTATTCAATATACAGGTAAATCTACAAATCAATTAACGGGATGTACAAGAGGAACTAGCGCACCTTTTAGAGGTGCATCTCCAGCCACAACAACAGCTACTTCTCATGCTGATGACGCAAAAGTTTTTGGATCTTTTAAAGTTGCATCTTTAAATACTACGTCTGTTCCATACACAGGACAACCAGCTACTCTTACTCAATTTGACGGTGTGAATGTTACATTAGCTAACGCTGCAACTAGCACAGAAACAGGGGGTGGTTTCCAGTGTACAATTGGACCAATAAATGATAGGGCTTAAATATGGCAGGAATTAGTTATACCACTTTAGTTACACAAATTAGAAACTACACAGAAGTTGATTCTAATGTTTTAACAGCTGATCAATTAGAAAATATTATTTTAAATGCGCAATATAGAATTATGCGTGATGTACCTATTGATGCAGATAGAAAACAACAAATAGGTAATTTAGTTACAGGGCAAGAAACTATTAATGCGCCAGGTGGTGCTTTATTTATTAGAGCAATACAGGTTTATGATTCAACTTCAGCTACTACTGGAGCCAACGTTTTTTTACAGAAAAAAGATGTTACTTATTTACAAGAATATGTTTCATCTACAGAATCAGCAAAAAGAGGCCAACCCAAATATTACGCTATGTTTGGTGCTGCCACTGGAGATGGCGATACTAACTCTGGAAGAATGATGTTTGCGCCTGTGCCAGATACAACATATAAATTTAGAGTCCATTATAATAAAATGCCGGCAACTCTAGCCTCTGATAATACTACGAATTATATTAGTTTAAACTTCCCAAATGGCCTATTATATTGCTGTTTGGCAGAGACATATGCTTTCTTAAAAGGCCCAGCAGATATGTTGACACTTTATGAAAATAAGTATAAACAGGAAGTAGATAAATTTGGTGTAGAGCAAATCGGCAGAAGAAGAAGAGATGACTACACTGATGGTGCTGTTAGAATAACAATACCATCAACAACACCTTAAGGAGTTTTATTATGGCAATAACATCGGCAGTATGCACAAGTTTTAAAGTAGAACTATTAAAAGGAGTTCACAATTTCACAGCAACAACAGGTAACACTTTCAAAATTGCATTGTACACTAGTGATGCAACTTTAGGAGCTTCAACAACAGCTTATGCAACTTCAAACGAAATTACTAACACATCTGGAACGGCTTACACAGCAGCTGGTGCAACTTTGACTAGCGTAACTCCAGTAGCTTCAAGTACAACAGCAGTTTGTGATTTTTCAGACGTAAGTTACACAGACGCCACTTTCACTGCAAATGGTGCATTAATTTATAATGACACAGCAACGGGAGATCCTGCTTGCGCAGTTATCGCTTTTGGTTCTGACAAAACAGTAACAGCTGGAACTTTTACAATTCAATTCCCTACAGCAGACGCTACAAACGCTATCATACGATTAGCATAGGAGGTTTACCCTTATGGCTAATACTTGGAACCAGTCCGGAACAACCTGGAACACAGGCCGTTGGGGCACAACAGATGCCATTGCTCAAGGATGGGGTGCAAAATCTTGGAATGAACAATCGTGGGGTGATCTTAACGATGTAGATTTAACTTTAACAGCACCAAGTGCAATAACTTCTGGTGTTGGTTCAGTAACAGTTTCAGCAGAAATAAATAAAGGTTGGGGACAAGACACTTGGGGTAATGAAACCTGGGGCGAATCAGGTATGTTAGTTGAACTAACTGCTCCTGATGCAATGCAATCTAATATATCTGCGAACGCTTGGAATGATGCTTCATGGGGACAAGGTCAAGGTTGGGGTATATTTTCATTAGCAGTAGCAGATGTGATGGGATTAACAGGTGTATCTTCTACACCTTCCGTTGGATCACCAACAATAATTGGTAATGTAGAATTTTCTATATCTTCAGCAGGTGTAGCAACTTCTGCTGTTGGTTCTTTATCACCAGCGGATGTTATGGGATTATCAGGAGTAGCTTCTACTTCTGCTGTTGGTTCTTTATCACCAGCAGACGTTATGGGACTAACAGGTGTTTCTGCAACATCTTCTGTTGGATCTCCAAATATTTCATCAAACCCTATCGTTACAGTAACAGGAGTATCAGCAACTTCTACAGTGGGATCTTTAGCACCTGCTGATGTTATGGGCTTAACGGGAGTATCCTTTACTTCCGCAGTGGGATCTTTAGCACCTGCTGATGTTATGGGATTAACAGGTGTTTCTTCTACAGCTGAAGTTGCTGCTTTTGGCACTGCTTCTGGCTTCGGAATACAAGCATATTCTGATGTTGACACAGGCTCAAATTCTTCGTATACAAATGTTGCAACTGGATCAAATACAAGTTATACTGACGCTGCATAATAGGAGATAAAATATGGCATCAACATATACACCACTCGGAGTAGAACTTCAGGCAACTGGCGAAAACGCTGGAACATGGGGAACTAAAACTAATACAAACTTACAAATTTTTGAACAAATCGTTGGTGGATTTACACAGCAATCAATAGCAGGTGGAGCACAAACTACGACTTTATCTGTATCTGATGGATCAACTGGAGCAGTTTTATCTCACAGAATGATTGAGTTCACTGGTACAATTTCAGGAAACCAGATTGTAACTATTCCATTAGACGTACAAACTTTTTATTATTTAAGAAACTCAACATCAGGTTCACACACAGTACAGTTTAAATACGTAACTGGATCTGGTGATTCTTTTACTTTTGCAGCAGCAAACAAAGGTGACGCTGTTATATTTGCAACTGCAAACGATGGAACTAATCCAGACATTCTTACTTTACCAGCTGGGGATGTAACTCTTACTGGAACACAAACTTTAACAAATAAAACTTTAACATCTCCTAAAATAGGAACTTCTATTTTAGATACTAATGGACTTCAATTAGCTCTTTTAACAGCTACAACTTCTGCAGTTAATGAAATTACATTAGCTAATGCAGCCACTGGTAATAACCCTACTATTAGTGCAACAGGAGATGATTCAAACATAGGTATTTCTTTCGCAACAAAAGGAACTGGAGTTATTAAAGCTGAAGATGGCGGTGGAACAGTTTCTGCAGTTAAAATTGCAGGTAAAGAAACTATGTGGGTTCCAGCGAACTCTATGTATCCTAATTCTACAAACGGATGCGCAGATCTAGCTCAAACAGAATTATCAAATGGACCAGAACTTAAATCTTTAGATTTCGATAAAGACTCAGATGAGTTTGCACAATTTGCTGTTGCATTTCCAAAATCATGGAATGAAGGCACAGTAACTTTTCAAGCATTTTTTACAGCTGCTTCAACAAACACAGGTACAACAGCATTTGTTTTACAAGGTGTTGCATTAGCTGACAATGGAGATTTAAATACTGCATTTGGAACAGCAGTAGGACCAACAGCAAAAGCTATGAGTGGAACATCAAACGATTTAGCAGTTACAGCAGAAAGTGGAGCAGTCACAATAGCAGGCTCACCTAGCACGGATGAGTATGTGTTCTTCCAAATATCAAGAGACGTTTCAGCGGACGATTTAAATGCTGATGCAAAATTATTAGGAATTAAATTATTCTTCACTACAGACGCTGCTAACGACGCATAAGGAGGATAAATGGGATTTGGATATCAAGTACTAGGTTTTGGATCTGGAGGATCAAAAGTAAAATACAACGCTTCTTACGTTGTTGTCGCTGGAGGCGGCGGTGGCGGTGGAGCTACAAACACACCCAATAACAGATCTGGCGGTGGTGGCGGCGCAGGAGGATATAGAAATTCTTTTGCTTCTGAACAATCCGGAGCTGATTCATCAACAGAGACACCTTTAGAGTTAGTCGGCGGAACTGTATACACTATTACTGTTGGAAACGGTGGTAGTGCAGGAAGTTCTAGTGGTTCTACTGGAGGACAAGGACAAGCAAGTTCTATCGCGGGATCAGACATAACAAATGTAGAGACAGTCGGCGGCGGTGGTGGCGGTGGCCCAAGTGGCGCCGGTCAAACTGGAGGATCCGGTGGTGGCGGAGGTGCTCAAGGAGGAGAAGGTCAAGGTACAGCTAATGAGGGTAACGCCGGCGGAAGTGGTACAGGAAACGCAGCTGGTGGAGGCGGAGGAGCCGAAGCAGCGGCAACTAACGCACCAGGATTTGGTCAAGCATCACCCGGAGCAGATGGATTACAATCTGCAATTACAGGATCACAAGTCGCACGAGCTGGTGGTGGCGGCGGAGGCGGTGAAAGATTCGCTGGTTCAGGAGGATCAGGTGGAGGAGGACAAGGTGGTTCCCACCCAATTGGTCCAACACCTTCAAGACAAGGAACTGCTGGGCAAGCAAACACTGGTGGCGGTGGAGGTGGATCTCACCACGATCCAGGTTTTAATGCTTCAGGAGCAGGTGGTAGCGGAGTTGTTATTTTAAGAGTTCCAACTGCTAATTTTTCTAGCGTAACTACAGGATCACCACAAACAGCAACTGATGGTAGTGATACGATTATAACTTTTACTGGGTCAGGGAGCTACACAGCATAATGGCAGATTTTGTTAAATTAAATGAATCTAATGTAGTTGTTAAAGGAATAACTATTCACGACAATGAGTGTGCCACAGAAGAAGCAGGTGTTGCTTTCATAAACAATCTTTTTAAAACAGATCACGTTTGGAAAAAAACAGATCCTGATACCCATGAAGGAGCACATTTAAAAGGTGGAACACCTTTTAGAAAAAATTTTGCTGGTGTCGGATATAGTTATGATGAGAGTAGAGATGCTTTTATTCCACCAAAACCATTTGCTTCTTGGGTTTTAGATGAAGATAAATGTATATACGTGGCCCCTGTTGCAGAGCCTATGACTTACACTCAAAATTATGTTAAAATTGATAATGAAGGAAATCAACTAAACGATGAAAACGGTAACCCTATTCCAGATAATGACAACTATGAATGGAGTGAAGAGACTACTTCTTGGGTATTAGTCCCTAGAATTGAACCGTAAGACACCTTGTAAAAATTATTAAAACAAGGTAAGAAAGATAAGAATGGATAAAAACAAAGATATAATAGTGCATAGTTTATTTGCGACGCCTATTTATCAAAGATATTTAAGAAAACCCTTAAGTAAAAAAATAATTAAAAAATTTGATTCTTATAAAACTGACGTTTATAGCAATATAGGTAATAGAATAACTAATAATAATTTTATATTAGATTTACCTGTTTTTAAAAGTGTTAGAAAAGAAGTGCAGTTTCATATTGATGAATATATGAAACATGTTTTACGTATTGAAGATAAAGTTAAAGTTCACGTTACACAATCTTGGATAAATTATAATAGAAAAGAAGAATATCATCACCAACACGCTCATCCAAATAGTTACATTTCTGGTGTATTGTATGTTAATGCAGATAAAAGATACGATAACATAAGATTTTTTAGATATAAGTTTGGAGCTCCCTATGGTTATAATTTTAATTTTCACAATCAGAAAGAATATAATGTTTGGAATAGTGATCACTGGACTATACCAGTAGAATCATCAACAATAGTTATATTTCCATCAGGCACTGAACACTCAGTAATACAAAAGGAACAAGATAATTTAAGAGTTAGTCTAGCTTTTAACACCCGTTTAACTGGAGAAGTCGGTTGTGCATCAGATTTAACATACGCAAAATTATGAAGATAGATATAGAAGTACATCCACTGCAATCACCAGGTTATTTAAAACTTAAATTACCAAAACAATATCTTAATAGAATTAAAAAGAATATTAAAAAAATTGTTAAAAATAAAAATACTAAAATTAACGATACTTTAGCTGGAAATATAAGCTATTCATTCGCTCTTGAGGATAAGAAATGGTTTCAAGAAAGTTTAATTATGCCTTGTGTTGATATTTACAGTAAAGCTTTTGTAAAATTTCAAGATGAATTTAATCCTACCGTGTTAAATAAAGATTGTAAATTTTATTTAGATAAACTTTGGGTTAATTTTCAAAAGAAAAATGAATTCAATCCAATTCATAACCATACAGGTTTATTTTCTTTTGTTATTTGGATAAAAATTCCTTATGATCATAAAAAAGAACAAGACGTTTCTTTTGTAAAACATTCAAACTCTCCTTCCGCCGGTAATTTTTCTTTCTTATATTCTAGTAGTTTAGGTAAAATTCTTGCTCACGATTTTAAATTAAGTAAAAAGTATGAGGGTACCATGGTCTTTTTCCCTGCTAAACTACAACATGTGGTTTATCCTTTTTATAGTTCTAATGAAGAACGAATAAGTATTTCTGGTAATGTTATGCTTGATATTAATCAACCTGTATGCGAATAAAAAATAAAATATCATCTAAAGTAAAAAAAGATTATTTTTTTGTTGAAGGATTTGTTGATACTGATGTTAAATATTTTATTAAACAAATAGAAAAAGGCATTGGAGAATCTAATAATTCAAATTTTAAAACAAATGTTATTGCTCCAATGACATCACATAAATACTTTAACCAAGATAAAAAATTTATACAAACTATACTACCGTTGTTAGATTTTATTGACCGTAATTTAGTGTCTTACGCTTATTATTTAGATAGTTCTTGGGGATATAAAGAAGGTTTTTCACACTATACAAAAATGCATAATCATGTTCCAGCTTCAATATCGGGAGTAATTTATTTAAACGACCATCATCAAACCTTAGATTTCCCAGAAATAAAACAAGAAATAAAACCAGCAAAAGGTAAGTTTATATTATTTTCGCCTTTTCTTGAGCATGGCTGTAAAAGAAATGTTACAGATAAATTTAAATATGGATTAGCTTTTAATTGGCATCCTGTAGAGAAAGCAGCTTTTGATAAACTATGATAAAACAAAAATTTAGTTTTCAATATTTATTTCCCTCAGCTTATGTTGTCTTTCCTAATATAAGTTTTGATCATGATTTAATTCATAAAGAACTTAAGAAAATAAAATACGATAAGTGTGATGGTGCTGAAACACAAATTACAAAAAGTAATAAGATCTTTAGTAAAATAAAAAATGGAAAACAATTAAAAAATGTTTTAGAAATATATGTTCGTTCTGCAGTTCAAAAAGTATTTAGATATGAAATAGATGTTAATTTAATAAATATGTGGGGTACAAAAACAGCTAAGAGTGTTGTTGGAGAAGCACATTCACATAATAATTTTTGGTTTACATGTTGTTATTATCCTCATGGTACAAGCAAAGATAAATATAAAATAAGATTCTACCCACAAATAAAACAGCATTATGATATACCAGTAATACATTACAATGAATTAAATTGTTTATCATGGGCACAAGAAATAAAAAAAGGTGACTTAATAGTTTTTCCAGCAAACATAAATCACAGAATAGAGTTGAATGAATCAAACACAACAAGATATTCTATAGCTGCTAATTTTTTACCAAAAGGAAAAATAGGTGAAAAGGATGGAGAATTAACTTTATAGTTATGGATAAAAATTTAGAAAAATACATAATAAAAATAGAAAATTTTTTAGATAAAGATACCTGTAAAAAAGGAATAAAAGAGATAGAAAAATCTAACAAATGGGAACCGCATATCTTTCATAATGAACAAACACGAGAGTTAGAAAATTTATCAGGTAAATACGAAAACGATATGTTAACAGACGGTAGTTTAAAACTATCAAAAAAGATTATGGATGAATTATGGCATGGTATTAAAGGTTACATTGGTAGTTTAGATATGCCGTGGTTTGGTGGTTGGTGTGGATATTCATTAGTAAGATACAATAGATATCACAGTAAGAAAAAAATGGCCCTACACTGCGATCATATTACAACTCTATTTGACGGAGAAAAAAGAGGTGTTCCAATATTAAGTTGTTTAGGTGTATTAAATGATAATTATGAAGGTGGTGATTTTATTATCTGTGAGGATAAAAAAATTAATTTTAAGACTGGTGATCTAGTAATATTTCCATCCTCTTTTCTATATCCACACAAAGTAGAGCCTGTAACTAAAGGAAAAAGATACTCTTTCATAAGTTGGGTCTGGTAGCTTTCTTGATTAAGGTCCATAAATGGACTATATTTTTTATTAAAAAATAGTATAATGGCACACTATGGCTTTAAAAAAAGTACAGTTTCTATCTGGATTTAATAAACAACTTACCGAAACACAAGCAGAAGGACAGTGGGTCGATGGTGATAATGTTAGATTTAGATATGGCTCCCCAGAAAAAATAGGTGGTTGGTCTCAATTAGGTGAGAATAAACTTACTGGTGCCGCTAGAGCTATGCACCACATAGTAAATAGTAGTGGTATTAAATTTTCTATCATAGGCACAAACAGAATATTATATGCTTATTCAGGAGGTGTGTTTTATGATATACACCCCATAAGAGCTACAACCACATTAACAAGTGCTTTTAGCACAACTAACGGCTCAGCGACAGTTACGATAACTTTTGCTACAAGTCATAGTCTTAGTGTTGGTGATATAATTTTATTAGATAATTTTACAGCTATCACAAACTCTAATTACAGTGCCTCTGATTTTGATGATAAAAAATTTATGGTTGCTAGTGTGCCCACTGCTGAAACTATAACAATAACAATGTCTTCAAATGAAACTGGTTCTGGAGCTACAACTTCTGGTGGGATTAGAGTTCAATCTTATTATTCAGTTGGACCAGCAGAACAGTTACCGGGTTTTGGTTATGGTTTAGGTCAATGGAGTGGTACTGCAGCTAACCCACAAACATCTACATTAAATGGAGCTTTAGGTGACAATGCTTTTGGTACAGGTGGTTCAGGTACAGATATTACATTAGCTAGCACTGTAGGTTTTCCAACAACAGGTACAAATTTTATACAAGTAGGAACTGAAGAAATATCTTACACTGGAGTTTCTGGTAGTAACCTAACAGGAATCACGAGGGCAGTTAGGGGAACAACAAGAGCTGCGCACAGCGATGGAGCTACAGTAACAAACAGCTCTGACTTCGTAGCGTGGGGCGAGGCTGCATCAGGTGACTTAGTTATTGATCCAGGTCTTTGGTCTATTGATAACTTTGGTAATAAAATTATTGCACTAATACATAATGGACAAGTTTTTGAATGGGATGGAGATGCAAACAATGCAACATCTACACGAGCAACAATTATATCGGGAGCACCAACAGCATCCAGAGATATGATTGTGTCTACACCAGATAGACACTTAGTGTTCTTTGGCACAGAAACAACAATAGGAACTCCAAGCACACAAGATCAAATGTTTATTAGATTCTCTGATCAAGAGAATATTAACTCATACACACCTACAGCAACTAACACTGCTGGTACACAGAGACTTGCAGATGGATCGAGAATTATGGGAGCTGTTAGAGGTCGTGATGCAATATACGTTTGGACGGATACAGCATTATTTACTATGCGTTTCATTGGTCCACCATTTACTTTTGGTTTTGCTCAGGTAGGTACAAACTGTGGATTAATAGGTCAGAACGCTGCAATTGAGGTTGATGGTGCTGCGTATTGGTTCTCAGAGAATGGCTTCTTTAAATACGCTGGTGCGTTACAATCATTACCATGTTTAGTTGAAGACTTTGTTTTTGATGATTTAAATACCACAGCCAATCAATTAATAAATGCAGGACTAAACAATTTGTTTGGAGAAATTAATTGGTTTTATTGTTCTTCAGGATCAACTGTTGTAGATAGGGTTGTGACGTATAATTATTTTGAATCTAGCCCTGAAAGACCAATATGGACAACGGGAACATTAGATAGAACTACATGGCAAGACTCTGCTGTCTTTGGCTTACCACATGCCACAGACTACGATGCTAGTTCAAATGCATCATATGATGTTGTGGGCAACACTGAAGGATGCACTATTTACTATGAACATGAAAAAGGAACTGATCAAGTTACAGCCACAGCAACGACAGCTATAACTTCTAATATACAATCAGGAGATTTTGATATTGCTCAAGGTGGTGATGGTGAGTTTTTTGCAAAGATACGAAGATTTATACCTGACTTTTTATCGCAAACAGGTAACACACAAATTACATTAAACTTAAGAAACTTTCCAAATAACAGTGAAGCAAGTTCACCTCTTGGTCCTTTTACTATAACATCCACAACAGAAAAGGTTGATACAAGAGCTAGAGCAAGAGCGGTGTCTTTAAAAGTTGCAAACACTGCGGCGCAACAAAGTTGGAAACTTGGTGGATTTAGGTTAGACATACAACCAGACGGAAGAAGATAATGGCAAAGATAGTACAAATTTTAACAAGACCTAGTAGACAATACAGTCAAGATGTGGCTGATGCACAAGTGAGAGATCTTGACAGTATAATACAAAAATTAAATACAACGTATCAACAAGAATTAAAGGATGAAGTAGACGCACAAAACTTCTTTTTAAATTAATGTCAAATAGTTTCGTAAACGCAAAATTAGATTTAACAACAACAGACAATACAACTTTGTATACTACACCGTCTGCAAATGTTGCTTTGGTTAAATCTATATTAGTTTCTAACGATGCTGGATCTAGCTGTAACATAACAGTTACATTAGTTGATTCATCATCTAATATATTTAGTTTATTTAAAACAAAGGCAATAGATACAAACACAACAACCGAACTTTTAACTCATCCTCTTGTGGTAGAAGAAAGTGAAGTTCTAAAAGTACAAGCTAGTGACGCGAACGAGCTGCACGTCGTAGCTTCTATATTACAAATACAGCCAAGAGAGGTAACAACATAATGCAACAACTAAAACCAAAAGAGATCATAGAGACTATAACTAATAAGAAAACAGGCGAAAAATACAAGAATGAAGAGGAATGGAAGGCAAAAGGCATATCTCCAGAGAACATTAGAAGAGACGTTACGGTAATAATGCCTACCCTTGATTTATTTCCTAAAACCAAGTAGATTAATAAACTCAGGATTTATACGCCTGCCAACAAAAATTTAATTAAATTATGACAATATCAAGAGGACAGATGAATAGACAATTATACATGGGCGGTGGTATTATGGATATCGTGCCTAGAGAACAAGCATTGTTAGGTGGTATTAAAAGAGCCGTTAAAAAAGTTACTAAAGGCGTAAAA
>CAACVD010001081.1_pt1 | contig 13137 bp, 20 predicted proteins | sample 2381771 | NCBI WGS metagenome assembly CAACVD01 (sample SAMEA5211965, study PRJEB30684) | marine metagenome | biome: Marine; feature: Epipelagic; material: Water | collected 2015-10-15 | depth 15 m | reverse complement strand
TACCAAAAGTTAAATCAGCAAAGTCTGTAAATGCAGTTGTACCTGAACTTGTAGGATTTATATTGGTTAATGCTGCACCACCAGAAGTATAATTAGTTCCAGATGCTTGATTGGTTGTAGTAAAAGCTGTGGTAGCTGCACCCATTGTTGCACTTGAGGTGTACAAAGCTAGTTTAAAAGAATTACCTCCAGAAGCTAAAAAATTATGTTTACCTTCTAAAAGTTCTTTTTTAAAGCTAGTTGCCATTGCTTGTGTTATTGCCATTATAGTCTCCTAATAATATTTGCTAAGTCTTTATGACCTTGTTTTTCTAATTCATTACATACTGTGCAAATGTGGTTTTTAATGCCTTCTTTTACATAATATGTAATAACCATTTTTGTTCTATCTCTAAACGCATGAGCCTGTGCTTTTACCATAGGATCAGCATTATCGCTTATAGAAATTATTTTATCTGTTGCCATTTCTGCAACTTCTTCAGGCGTATGCCCTCTATTTTGAGTTGTTTTAACTCCTAAATCACCTATAGCAATTTTAAACTCGTCTGTATGCATTAATACTTATTTGGTTCAGTTGGTTCAGTTAAGTTTAAATCTTTTCTATTAATTATGCCAACAGGTTTAGGTTCTGGTTCTAATTGCATTTCTGAAAGATTACATACTTTCATACCTGCACCATTTTGATAACTTACCTTAGGATCATTTAATCTATGATAACCATAAAGTTTTTCTTCAAAACCTATATCAGTATCTAATAATGTAGATCGTGGTGCTACTTCTATTTGCATACCAGCATTAATACATTTAGATAACCAAAACTCAGTGCATGATCTACCAGCTTCTGCAAAATGCATATTGTTTCTATAAGTAAAATCTATACCAAATAAAGATATTTTTTTAACTTTACTCCATAAAGCATACGCTATTGTGTATGGAATTGTGTTATTAAAATAAGAACAACCTAAATCACCTACAATAGATTCTATTGGATACTCTACTGCAGAAGGAACTCTATCATCTAATTCACAAGTATAAATAGGAAACTCGCACTGAGGTAAGTATTTACGCATCATTGGAGTCATAGTTCCAGCATCTTCAGTATCTAAAAATCTACTCATAGGGTCTAAAATAAAAGCTCTATCTATTCTAGGTAATACACCTATCATTGCATTTATTGCCCATACTTCATCAAATTCTACGCTATGTGTTTGTGCAAGATGAAAGTCTATTTGACTTTGACCCATAGCAACTATAGCTACACTTGAACCTTCTAATTCTTTGTTAGGCATTTATTTTACGCTGTCCATCTCTATAAGCATCTTTACGATTATATCCATCTGATTCTAAAGTTAGTCTACCTAATGCTTCTTGAAATCTTTTTTCATAATTTACTAGAATATCTGGTTCACCTTTCATAAATACATAGGCTTCACATAAAGAAGCATATAACAATACTTCTGGTGCATTTGTTCCTAACCAGCTAGTGCCATCAGCAGAAGCTGTTATAGATTCAGGTATATAAAAATAGTGTAGTTCTACTGTAAATCCTGAGCTTGGAGTTGGTCCAATAATAAATGTATCATCATCAAACTGTGCGTAATGTTTTGGTGTTCCTGTTGTAGCAGCTACAGGATAGGCTTCTCGTATAAAACTTACATCTGTATTTAAAAGATAGCTGTAATTACTATCGCTATCTAATACTGCTAAAGAATATGGATATAAATAATCACTAGGAGAAGATAAGTATTGATTGCCAGAAGTTAAACTACCAGTAACATTTTTTCTAAAATTTGGTAACTCAACAGATTTAATAATTCTTTGTTCTGCTTGAGTAATAATAGTTGCTAAATCAGCAACAAATGTTGATTCTGTATTTTGCGTATAATCTTGTATCGCTGATTTTAATGTTGTAAATGTCCAACTCATGATGTGCTCACTGTTACTTTTCCTATTTCACCTTTAATATCTAAACCCATAGTGCTTGAGCCAAATTCTGTAACTCCACCACCAATAGGATCAAAAGCAAAATATCTTGTTGATTCTGCTTCTCCTGTATCTACTCTAGGATTATAAAGACTTTCATTATCACTGGTATCTATATCACCTAATTTAAGTTGCGGTTGATCAATATCAAAACATTCATTGCATACACGCAAACCATTTCTTTTGCTATCAACAATTTCATATCTAAGATCATTTAATTTATAGGAAAATCCACAACGATCACATATACCTAATGCTTTTTTACCTTGTGCGTACATTAGTATATTTTCCTAATAGTATAGTTAAATGGATTAACAGAAGATTTAGTATATAAATTACCTTGTATATCAATGCCTTTTAAAAAAGTATTATTAATTTTAATTATTTTTTTTAGTTGTATAGTAAAAGTATTAGACATATTGCCTTCTTTATCATACTCAACAACTATTATTTCATACTGTTCTTTAGTAATTTTATAATAAAAATCTAATAATTTTTTAAACATTATCTATAAAAACTTACATCTGGAACAAATCTAACTGGTGCTTTTTCTCTATCAGCTTGAGTTACTTCTTCCCATAGCTCCATATAGCGTTGTCGTATCATAGGAACTCTCTGTTGAGCCTCTGGTGACTTACAAGCTAAATTATATGCTAGAGCATAGGTTAAGCATGGAAGGTATCTAGAAGGCACATCAGCATTTAAAGTGCCAACTGTACCAACATCTTCTATGCGTTTTACATAATCGTAAACAAGTGTATATGTTTGTGCTGAGTCAGGAGTTGACCAAAGAATTATTTTTACTGCGTCATTGTCTTTATCTACAAAAAATTGTGTAGGTTTTGATTGAGTAAGTTTTTTAGCTTGATGTGCGTATTCTGTTCTAGATATACGATTTAATCTTTGATCAAACTGTTTATTAGTATCTGCTGCATCAGTTCTAATAAAAACATCTACAATATCTAATGCACTTGAATCTACTGTGTAGCTACTTGTACCTGCAGTAAGAGTTGTTGAACCTTGTTCTATAGTCCATAAGTTAAGACCTTTGTTTTGCCATTCTAAAAATACAAGATTAAGTGCTCGTTTAGCACTTCTATAGCTATAACCTGAACGCAGTTCTAGACCACAAAGATCATAAGACTCTTCCATAATTTCACTAATGTCTAAGTTAAATGTTGTTGTTCCACTTGTTGCCATAGTAATCCTGTATTAACACTTCCACCTTCTACGAGCCTGTCTTATTCTAGAATTAGGATCGTTTTTAGTTTTAGCTGAACTTCTTTTAAGTTGACCTAATGATCTTGCACAGTAAGACTTTCTGCGTTTTGCAGCCTTACTACCTTTTTTTACTTTACCTGTTACTGCTGTTTTAAGTTTAGAACCTGGATTTGCTTTGCGATAAGCTGCAACTCCTTTTTTGGTCATACCAGCACCAGACTTAGTAGAACGATAATTAGCTCCTTTACCCCTAGTTGTTTTGGGTATAGGATTTTCTCGTTTTCGTTTGGTCATTTAAAAAAATTAATTAACCTTTACCACCTTTAGGCATATATTTAGATGATTTTCCACCCATTGCCATACCTTTTGCAGTTTTATTTTTTTTCATAGCTGGACTTGTATTACCACCGCCAAACATATTTCTTACATATTCATTGTAAGATTGTATTTTAGCTTCTTTGCCTACTTCAGTTTTTATACCACCAGCAGCTTTATACTTAGATGATTTACCACCACCTTTCATGTATTTAGATTTTTTCATAAGTTACCTTTTAAATTAAATAGTTATAGTACCCTCTGTAAGGGTACTATAAACAAAGTGAGTTATGCTACTTTTTGGTAGCAGTTTTTTTAGACTTACCTTTTTTAGCTGGAGCTTTTTTTGCTGGAGCTTTTTTAGGCGTTTCTTTTTTTGGCTCTACTGCTTTCTTTACAGCCTTTTTAACAGGTTGTAGTTCTGCAACTTTTCGTTGAGCATCTTCAAGATCAGGATCAGGACCAAAAACTGGTATCCATATTCCATTTTCACCTTCTTGAAGAACTTTATATTGAGGTGGAAATTCACCTGTTTCTGAAATAATGTATTTCATAATGTCTCCGATTAATCAGAATATACTTTTATCATTTCTAAAACGATAGAATAAGTATCTCCTGAACTATGACCCTTAGTAGTAAAAAGAATATCTCCAGTTTTACCACTCCCTGCATTATTTGAAAGTCCACCAAAATCTTGAAAGTCCATATGTCCATTACTACTTTCAGCTAGTTCCATAAGTAGAACATTGCTTGTAGCATCAAGAAACATTTGAACTGACATACCAACAATGGCATGACTCACTCGCATGACTCTAACTTCTGAGCATGAAGCACCTTCAGAGTTAGCAGCTAAAGCAGATACATCTACTTTAGCTACTGCGGATTCGCCACTGCCATCACTGACATTGGTAAACTTCATAATACAGTTTCTTTCACCATCTATAATGGTTTGTGTAGTTACTGCATCAGCCATAATTTACTCCTAGCTAAAGCTATGAGAAACAGTGCCATCACCAAAGACATGACCATTAAGAAGCCATATGGCATCTGTAATAGCTACACATCTAATATGACCGCCAATAAAGCGACCATCAGTGTCAGCATCCATAGTTAATCTATAGTCAGCAGCAGCAGGAATATTCCATCCTGCAGTGTCGATATCTTCATTAAGAGCAACTACGCTTCCTAATTCATCTTTATCGAGCTGAAATACCATACCTTGAAAAGTATCTGAACTAGAAGCTCCTTGTAAAATAAAAGAACCTGTAAATGTAGTACCTATATGAAACTCATAAAATAGTCCAGCAGCAGCAGCAGGTAAAGTTACTGTTACACCAGCAGCTCTATTCAAGCTAAAGATAGTTCCAGATTGTGCTGTAGTTGGAGTGTATGTTGCATCAGTAATGCTAGTTACAGGAAATAAATTATTTAGTGTTCCTGTTGTACTAATATTACCACTTGTATCAACATCTAGATTAGTTGTAATTGCTCCAGTTGTTGAGTTTTTAGTGATTTGTTCAAAACCACCTTCGGACCTAACTGGTCCATTAAATGTTGTGTTAGCCATTTTTCCTCCTAAAGGAAAGCATCTATCATCTTGGCAAGTCTGCTAGGGCAGTTGATAGACAAATTAAAATATCCCTAGAATAAAAAAAGGGGGAACAAAAGCTCCCCCTTTAAAGTCCTTACGAACTACCTGGTGATCCAAAGATACCAAGCGGATCAGATACTCCAAAGGAATATCTTTCTCTAGCTTTGTATCTAACATTACCAGTTTCAAAGTCACCATCCATTGAGGTGGTCATTGGTGCTCTGACAAAATGCTTCATGCCATCTGGAACATCAGTAGTAATAAAGAAAGCATTAGTATCAGTTAAATAATGATTAACTGAATAACCTTCTGGAATCACTCCATTAGTTTTGATTGCATTGATGTCATTGTCAGCAGTACCGACTCTGTAGTCACTTTGCAATAGTCTAGTAGCAACAAACTGAAGATCAGATGGTACTATTAGTTTTCTTGGTCTAGCTGCAATTTTAAGACCTCTTTCATCAGTATATTTACCGATTTGAATGATCGCATCTTCTAAAGATGTTTCATTTAAATCAGCTCCTGAAGAAGGTCTATTGCTGTTAGTTCCACCGCTTACAAGTGGGTGAGCTGTGCTGAATAATGCAACACCATCACCTGAAGAAAAAGTAGTTGAGAATCCATTATTTAATGGAAACGCTGCTTTAACTTGTTTTGTATAAGCCATTGCACGAGCTAGTGCTTTAGTATATCTAGCTGATAAAGAAACATAAAGGTTATCCTCCATTGCTTCTTCGGTCACTGAATATCCCATAGCGATAGTTTCGTGTGTGTAACGAGCCACAAAAGATTCTTGAGCAGTATCATAACTGATAGTTGATCCTTCATCTTTTACTGGTGCTGCACCGAAGCCAGATAGTTTCAGTTCTTCCTCAAATGATCTTTCGGAATTTTCTGTAACATAAATTTCTTCATGCTCGTTTTCGTAGTTACCATACTCTTCACCAAACAAGGCGTTAAGTCCAGGTAATAATTGCTTGAGCTCATTAGCTCTTGATATAGCTGCCATTTATATACCCCTTAGCCTATGCCAGTTGTGTTGAGCAGTTGATGCCCTACGTTAAACATTACTAATACATCAGTATATGTGTCACCTACTGCACTATCAGGACCATCAACAAAGTCGATAATCTTTAATGGTAGTGTAGCGGTAGTAGCTGCTGTATTCCCATCGACTGCGTTTTTGCTATTTCCAATAGTTGTACTTCCTGCAGTTTGCACGATAGCACAATTCTTGCCCAAGTCATCTTGACCAAGAGTTTCATCGCCTTGCATTTGCATGACAATAAAAGGATCAGTAGCAACATACGCAACAATATCATCCGCAGCAGTTGATGCTGGGTAATATTGATTTGGTGTGAATTGACCTGTGGTAGGATCAGTGTAAGCACAACCAAGGAAAACACCAATAGGTGTTAAAGATGTAGTACCAGTATCTTTTTGGATAGTGGTATTTGGATTATCATCGCCAAACTTTACAATATCGCCATAGAATATAGAAGTTCCATATGCATTTTTGATTTTGTAATGAGTAACTTTTCCTTGATAAGGACTTCCAACAATAGTACCAATCGGTCTGCTCCCATAGGGAGCTGCTGTTGTAGACATAATTGTCTCCTTATTAAAATTAAATTAAAAAAAGATTCTAGGAATCTTTCCCAAAAGTTGTTCTCGATTTGCGTTCAAACACTTGTTTGGTCGCCATTCGATTATCTTGGTCTTTAAAATAAGTATTATCAACAGATTCCACTTGAGATGAAGCTAAGTCAGCAAAGTGTTTATCCCTTGCTTCTGCTCTCTCTTTAGGCATCTTACATAATAATTGTCCACCTATTTCAATATGACCTTTTTTTGCCCATTCTGAGTTATGATCCATCATATGTATTTGAAGCTCTGGATGATCTTCAAGTCGGACTGGTTGCCACCCTTCCCTCATTCTTCTAGAAACATTTGGATTGTCAGTTTGCCCTAAAAGAGCAGTCCTTACCCATCTAAATACCCATCCGTCTTGCGGATCAGGTTCTGGAAGATTACCTACACTATCCCAACTCATTGGTCTTGAATCGATTTCTCGACTTTCTACACTCCTTGGAGTACGCACTTGTTCGTTATCATTAGTTTCAGGAGAGTCAGCTTTAACTTCTTCTGATTGATTTTTAGTTTCTTCTGACATATTAAATCTCCTTTAATAATTGATTTGCGTATTGCTCAGGACTAATTCCAAGTTGTCGTGCTAAACGAACTTGGGTCTGAGTCAAACGTATTTGCGAGGGTTTTTTATTTCCGCTATCCCTAGTGGCGGATGCAACAACTGTTGAAGGTTGTCGTTTTGGTGCTTCTGTTTCATGGACTACTTCTGCAGTCTCTTCTACTTGAACACCAAAGAAATTTGGATATTCATTACGCATATGTTTATCTACTTCTGCATAATATTTTTGTGCATCATTTTCAGGAAGTATTCCCTGATTACGAAGTCTTTGATCAATGGTTAAAGCATATGAACTCATTTCTTGATGTTCAGGTACTGTGCTCATAAACCAAGGATTTTTGCTTGACCATGCTTTCATGTCAGGGTCTAGCTCTTGTGTTTGTTGTACTGGTTGTTCTGCAGGTAATTTTTTTGTTATTTCTGCTTGAACACTTTCTGCCATATTCATTGACTGTTGTTCTGCAAGAGTAGCTTTAGCTATCATCTCTTGTGCTTTAGTCATGCCATCAGCATCGCCTTCATCATAGGCTTTCTTAAATTCTGCTTGAGCATTTTGTTTTGCCCATAAAGCATTGTTATGTGCTTGTTTGTTTAAGACTTCTCCGCCTTGATCAACCATAGCTTGTAGTCTTTGGTTTTCAGACATCATTGTTTGAAGTCTTTGAACAGCTTCTTTTGATTCTCTTGTTGCTGCTTCTTTAGCTCTGCGTTCTTCGTGATATTCGTATTTAATTTTAGCTATACGATCTGCAGCTCTTTTGCTGTAATCAGCTATTTCTTTATCTACAACATCATCATCAACTTCAACTGGTGTATCTTCTGCTCTAGGTTTTTTACCTTGATCTTCTACAGGAGTATCGTCAACAATAGTAACTTCAAGATCATCTGGTATTGTGCGATCTATTTCAGTTTGTTTGCCAAAGAATTGATCTTCTTTTGTTTGAACTATTGGTTCATCAAAGTTAGGCTCTTCATTAATTATTTCTGTTTTACTCATGCTCTTACTACTCCTGTTGGATCATCGACCACTGCTTCTACAGTGTCATCATTAATTAAACGAAATTCTTGTCCATACATTTTCATGCGAGTTCCTGAGTAAGCTCTAAAAACAACCCAATCACCTTCTTTACACCAAGGTCCACTTGGAAACCTTTTGCTGTCGTTGTAACATTCAGTACCTAGTTTTAAAACATATCCACAAATATTACTTACTTCTTCATCTCTAAGAGTTGTAGTTGCTTTAATAATACCGCCATCAGTTTTTTCGTCTACTCTAGGCATAGCTATCAGAATCTTCCACCCTTTTGGTTCAGGTAGTTGACTTTTTATTTCTTCTTCTACGATAGGAGTTTCAACGCTTTCTGGTTCTGGAATGTTGACTTGTTCTTTTTTACTCATATTTTATGCACGACTTTAGGAGTCGAGTTCCTATTGTTTGAGAACCCTTTCGATATAATCTAGTAGTTCTCGTTCTGCAAGGGCAATACCCTCGATAATACCAACCATTTTTTGATAGTCAGGAAAGTCTTTACAAGCTCCTGTAGCAATATGATCAGCGTGTTCATTCATCATATCACGATACTTTAACTTCAGATGTTCTGATAGTGATAGCTCCGTGATTTCATTTGACATACTAATCGCTATCTTTAATCATATCCTTGGCTATGTCAACACCTGTTTTAAAATCTTCTATTGATTGTTTTTCTTTTTCATTTTCTTTTGATAGCAGATCACTAGCAACTTGCTGTCCTATTTTAGCTCCAGCTATCTGACCTTCTTGTTGCAATCTAGCTTCTTGTAATTCTTTATTAGATGCAGCTTTTGTAGCATCAAGCAATAGTCTACCTTCATCTATATCCATTTTAGCTTTTGCTTGTGCTTCTTTAATTGCTACTTCTCTTTCTTTAGCTTGAATAAGTGGGTCTTTAAGTTGTTCTTGTACTCGTTGTTGTTCAGCTTCTGCTTGTGATGTACCTAATACTCGTTTAGCTGCTTCTGCTACAAGGCTAGAGATACGCTTTTCAACATCTGCTGGTATTGGCTCACCCTCTGGTGGAAGCTCAACACCCATCTCTCTTTCAACTTCTTTTCTATATTGCATTGATAAATGCTCATTAATGTAAGCTGAACCTGCAGCAAGTATAGAAGGAGCACTTGGACTTTGACCTACAAGCTGTTGTATTTCAGGGTCTTGCTGTGCTGATGTAACTACAGCAATATGTGCTTCATGATCTTGATCTATAAATGCTTTAACTGGTTTACCAGTAATAATGTTTTGTACTGCAGTGACTGGATCAACTGGTTTAACATCATCTACATCTGGAATAATATCTTCTACATCTTCAATGCCTAATACATTAAGCATCTGTCTGTGTAATTCAGGTAGGTTATACATATCAGGAGATGACTGAGCTAACTGCATAGCAGCTTGATATTGCATAATTCTTTGAGCCATTGTTGCTGCATTAGGATCAGATACTGGTAGTACATCTACTCTGTTATCAAAATCTTCTGCTTTAATATCTTCGCCTTCATCTGTTTCATATGGATAAGATGGGTCTGTAAAGTCTTTTACAATGCCAACTAATATATCAAACTCTTTACGCATTGAAGCATGAAGTCTAGATTGCACAGCACTCATAACTTTTTGATTTCTTTCTAGCAATGCTAGTGTAGTTCCAACAGGTGCTTGGTTATTCATATCAGATATCTTCATGTCTGACATACTGGCAAACCTTCTGCCTTCTTCTACAATGTTCTGTAATAAGTTATACAAAGTTCCTGATGGTTCTTTGTATGGTAAGAATGTAATGTTGTCTCTAATAGCACCACCTGGAACATCAACATCTCTAAATTCTCCAGGCATGATAGGAGTATCGTCTCCCTTTATCCTGAGTCCTCTAGCTTTTAAACCGCCAGGTAAATTACTTAAAGTACCTGCATCAACTAATTGTCTTAGTATGGATGTAGCTGACTTGGCTAATCCTCCTACCATGTGTATTAAACCAAACCCATAGAAACCTAATCCTGGTAGGTATTGGTAATGTACAAAGTGCATCCTTCTTAGTTTTGCAGAGTCATCTTCGTAATAGTTTCTGCGTATGCTAAGAATAATGCCACTTGGAAAATCAATAGTGACAACATAAGGTATAGCTATACCTGTTTGTTTGCCTGAACTATCAGTATCTTCAAACCCATCTAGGTCTAAATCTACCTGCATTTCTAATATTGTATGGCTTTGATCGTAGTTGTAAGTGTCTGATTCACCAGTAATTTCGTCATACTTCTTAGTAATATCTGACATTTTCTGTGAACCATCAGGTATCTTGATGTCTCTGTAAAACCCATTAACCTGCATCTTTCTAACAATGTTAGATGATTTACGCATTACATGGGTGGCTCTTTCACAAGTTTCTAAATCACTTGCTCCATAGTTCACTACAACATCTTCTGCTGGTACAAAGATAGAGCTAGGTCTATCTAAGCTAGGATCAAAATAAACTTTTCTAAATGCAGAACCTGCCAATGGCAATGAAAATAACATCTTTTCTGTTTCAGTTCTGTACTCTGACATCTCATGTGTCAGCAAGTAGTTTAAGTAATCTTCTACTCTCTGCGATTGTTTTTCTTTTTCTTCTGTAATCTTTCCTACTATCTTAGTTCTGACTGGTCCAGCAGCAGGAAACATTTCTGTAATTGATTGGGATTGAAAGCGTATAACAGCTTCACTAAGCATTGGATGAAACACACCACAAGCTCCTGACCAAGGTGTAGTTCTTTCTTCTATCTTAAGTCCTAGCTGATCTAAGCCTTTAGTATAGGTTTCTTCCCACTCTGATCTTGAGTCTTTGTCGCCATTGTAGTCACCGACAAGTTTAGAACCTAGCTCTTGTAAAACATCGTCATCTATAAATTCTGCTAGATTAGAGTCAAACTCTACATTGCCCATTTCTTTAGCATTAGGATCAAAGTCAATGATCATGCCACCATCTTCAGTTTCGATGGCTAATGAGTCTGGGTTTTCTATAGCAATGGTAAGCTCTTGATCTTGAGGGTCTTGCTCTATTGTTCCTTCTACAGGTGTAGCTGGTTGTCTTTCTATAGCCAATTAAATCTCCTAATGTAATGTTTTATCATTTAACTCTTCATTTGTATTATCTTGCAGTATTTCTGTAAGTTCGCCACATACTGTTAAATTTTGCTCTTTCGCTATGATATCAGCAGAATCAAATGAATCAGCATGAATGTTTGGTCCTGCATATTCATTACCATTATGTATAAAAGAAGTTATATAAATTTTCATTAATAATAATTTGCGGTACGATTATGTTCCAAAGGCTCATCTTCTTCGTCTGAGTATAATGGAATAAAACCACCTTGTCTGAATCTTAACAGAGCTTGCGTAGTGCTATCAACTAAATCGTCATGTTCCATATTAGGAAATCCAGCAAACTCTTCAACGACTTCTTCTGCCCATCTAGTCGATGGAGCATAAACAACACCTGAAGCAAACAAATCAGAGACTGCGTTGACTCTTGATATTTTATCGTTACCTCGGCTAGGAGTGTATTCTTGTACAGGTATACCCATAGCTCGTAATTCAAATATTAAGGGCATACCAGCAGCCTTAGCCTCTACAATGAAGGCATCTGGCTTGTATGCGTTGTATTTCTCAAACGCCATCTTCTTGAGATCAGGAAACTCTAATCGTTCTTTGTATGCATCTAGCATGATAACAAAAGGGGAAATAAGTCCATCGTCATCTTCTTTGTAGAAAACTCCCCATGTAGTACACGCAGAATAGTCAGCTCTTTGATTCTTCATAAAAGCTGTATCCCATGATTGAATAACAAACTCACAGTCAGGCGGTTCTCTGCCTTCCCACACTTGCCACCACTCACGCTTAACTAAAGCTCCCTCCTCAGAGGTTGGGTCTTGTTGATATTGAGCCATCCACTTGCTGTTGGGTAGCTCGGCTTTCAAAGCCTCTAATTCTTCTAACTTCCAGAACTCTGCCCACAAGGGGTTTCCAGAAGGCATAATGGCAGGAAGTTCTATGACTTCCCACTGGTCAGCACCGCCACGCTTTACACTAGCATCGACTACTTGACCTGTTAAATCTTTATTGTGCCATCTAGTCATGACCACAACGATAGAACCATTCGGTTGTAAACGCTGTCTTGGACCAGATGTGTACCATTCATAGGTACGATTGAATACATTGATGTCTGCAGAAGCTCCCTCTTGCTCGGAATGGGGATCGTCAATAATAAGTAGATCAGCACCTTTACCAGTCACCGCACCGCCTACACCAATCGCAAAGTAGTCTCCACCCTGATTGGTGTTCCATCTACCTGCTGCTTTTGAATCTGACTGTAAGCTCACATTAGGAAATACAGCTTTGTAATCTGCACTATTGACTAAGTTTCTAACCTTTCTACCAAAGCCAACCGCTAGTTCAGCAGTATGGGCAGTCTGGATAATCTTCTTATCTGGGTATTTACCTAAGAACCACGCAGGAAGCAGGTACGAAGCGAACTCACTCTTGGTATGTCGAGGTGGCATATTAATAATTAAACGCTTCAGATCGCCTCTAGCGACTCTCTCGAAGGCATCCGCCATAATCTCATGGTGTCTACCATGAATAAAGGCTGACCACATCTCCCCAACAAAGGTCATAAATTCCTCATGGCACTTTTCTCTACCTTTTGCTTTTTCTAGTTCTTCTAACAGGGAAAGAAGTTCCTGCTTTTGATCAGAGGATAGGTTCTAAACTTGTCGGTGACTACAATGGCGACAAAGACTCAAGATCAGAGTG
>CAACVD010001079.1_pt1 | contig 13147 bp, 19 predicted proteins | sample 2381771 | NCBI WGS metagenome assembly CAACVD01 (sample SAMEA5211965, study PRJEB30684) | marine metagenome | biome: Marine; feature: Epipelagic; material: Water | collected 2015-10-15 | depth 15 m | reverse complement strand
AAGGAATATGAAGTGTTTGTATCAGAAACAAGTAAAAACGTACAGAGAGAGCAAAGAACATACTTCTGGGATCAGTTAAAGGATGGAACAATAATCAATAAACCATTATCAGGCAATGATCACACAACAGATGCTCTTAGATATGCAGTTTATAGTAAGTGGAAGAATAGGTATGATTTCTATGTGATATAATATAAGAATTTATTATTTTGTATTTTTGAAGAAAATTTTATTTTAATGGCATCATTCATTGACCGACTAAGGTATCTAATTACTAATAAATCTCAACAAACCAATGAAAATTATAACAGAGCAATTTATAATTATTTAGGTAATAGTATTCTTTGGAACCCTGAAAATGATGATAATTATATCAATGAAGGATATAGAAAGAATGCTACAGTATATTCACTTATCAACATCATAACCAAAGCAGCTGCAACCATACCTTTTCATATTTATGAGAAAGTAAATGATAACAAGTATAAAAGTTATAAATCATTATCATCTGGAATTTCAGATCCAAGTGTAATGTATAAAGCTAATATGCTAAAGCAACAAGCATTGGTAGAGGTTAATATGCCAGAACTACAGAAGTTAATGGATCGGCCAAATCCAGCTCAATCTTATGCATCCTGGATAACAGAATTAATTGCATTTGGTAAACTAACTGGTAACAGATATGTTTATGGTATAGGGCCAGATTCAGGTGCTAATGTAGGTAAATACCAAGAGTTATATGTAATGCCATCTCATATTGTAGAAATAAATACTGGTGGATTTATGAAACCAATAGATTTCTATTCAATAGAATACAATGGAACATTTAAAGTTCCAGCTGAAGATATGCTGCACATCAAGGATTTTAATCCTTACTATGATGGAACTGGAACACACTTGTATGGCCAATCACCATTGAAAGCTGGTTTCAGGGCAATGACTACAAACAATGAAGCTACTGAAACTGGAGTTAAATTCTTACAAAATCAAACAAGTAGAGGTATCTTAATGAGTGAAGAAGGAGATCTGAATGAAGTACAAGCTCAACAATTAAAAGATAAGTTTAGAAGGCAACACCAGGGATCTGGTAATGCTGGAGATGTTATTATAACACCTAAGAAATTATCATGGGTAAACTTTGGTTTATCTACTTCTGATCTATCATTAATACAGCAATACAATGCATCTATAAAAGATCTTTGTAATATCTATAATGTGCCAGTACAGCTGCTCAATAACACTGAGAGTTCTACTTATAACAACATGAAAGAAGCTAAAAAAGCATTATATCAGAACTGTGTTATCCCAGAATTACAAAAGATCCAGGATGAATTAAACAGATGGTTATCTCCTAAGTATGGAGAAAACATTTGTATAGAATATGATTTCTCTGTTATACCAGAACTACAAGAAGAAACAGATAAGGTTGTAGATCAGATGACAAAAGCATGGTGGCTAACTCCAAATGAAAAAAGAGCTGCAATGTCTTATGATCATGATCAAGATACACCAGCTATGAATGATTATTACTTTCCAGCTAATCTATTACCAATAGATAATCAAGATATTGAAATGCCGGTAGTAGATATTAAACCTGAAGAAGATGAATTGGCTAAAATGGAAGTTAAATATGAAGAAGTTAAAGAAGAAGTTTCAGCTACAGTAGAGAAAGGTTTAAAAAAAAAAGTAGAAGATCATAATGCAGATGTCAGTAAATCCTGGCAAAAAACAAATCTAAGAACACTTAAAACAGTATTTAGAAGGGGTGTAGGAGCATATAATACTAATCCTAGTAGTGTGCGACCATCAGTAAGTAATGCTGATCAATGGGCATATGCTAGAGTAAACAGCTATCTATATGCACTTAAAAATGGCAAATATAAATCAGGAAAACATGATACTGATTTATTGCCAGATGGCCATCCAATGAGTTCTAAGAACAGCAAGAAAGCAGAAGGATATGATGATTATCCACAATCAGCATCTAACAATGCTAAAAGAGTTAAGAACTGGATTGATGAACATGGCAGAGATGAAGTTGATGGAATGACTGAAGTTGGATTGGCCAGAATGAACCAATTAATAGCAAGAGAAAAATTATCATTAGATACACTTAAAAGAACTTTTAGTTTCTTATCAAGAACTAAAGGTGGTGGATATAATAAAATAAATCCTGATTACAGAGATACTCCCTGGAAAGATAAAGGTTACGTAGCATATTTAGGATGGGGTGGTGAGAGTATGTTATCTTATGCTGAAAGAAAATTAAAACAATTAGAAAACAATGATTAATGTGTGGAACTACTACAAAGAGCTTTACATCTAACAAATATGTTAGGGAGTTCGATAGCAAAGTAGATGCTATTGAAAGAAAGATTACACCATCCATTAGAAAGTTTTACAGAGAGCAATACTATAAAGGAGTAGATAATTTTATTAATTCTGGTAGTACTCAAGTAAATACTTTATTTCAAAATAATCCTATAATAGATAAGTATAAAGAAATGTATATAAATATTGGTTTGCATATAGCTAACTGGTATTTCAGGAGCTTTGAAAAGTATTATTCTAAAGCAGATCCTAAACCATATAAGAGTAAATGGCAAAATGCTTTTGAAACTTATGGTTCTTTGATTGCTGCATATAATGCTCCTTTAGTTGCTGAAACTGGAAAGAAAACTCTAATTAAGCTGGTAGATCAATTAATGAGAGATCCAGAGTTTCAAGCTCTAGGAAATAAACAACAAGCTAGAATATTAAGATCTAAGTTTAATCAATATTCAGATTACCAAGCAAGAAGATTAGTAAGAACAGAAAGCACTAGAGCAGCTAACTATGCAATAGAAGAAGCATCTAAAACAATGTTTAGTGAAGATCAACTTATGAAAGAGTGGTTAAATGTAGGAGATTCAAAAGTAAGATCTTGGCATAGAAATGTAAAATCAGTTCCAATGAGTGAACCTTTTGATGTAGGTGGTGAGTTAATACAGCGACCTGGTGAGGGAACTGCTAGAAATACAATTAACTGTAGATGCAGAATGATTACTATTCCAATAGAAGGAGCTGTGCCAATAACAGAAATATCAGATATTGGTGTTGGCATTGGCCAATCTAGGATTCCAGGATTTAGTTTAGATACTATTACAAACACTGTAGTTTCAACAGCTGTAACGAGAGTAATAGATGAAGCAGAAGATTCAGAAGGCACTGAAATTACATAATCATAAAAATTAGTAATTTTGTAAAAAATTGACAGTATGAATTTTATTTATAAAACAGCACCATTAGGTGATGTCATCCAAGACATAGATGAAAAGAACTCTATGGTCAAAGGATATGGATCTTATTTTGATAATAAAGATTCAGATAATGACATCATTAGGAGAGGTGCTTATCAAAAGACAATCCAGGAAAATGGCCACAGAGTAAAATACTTATATCAGCATAATATGATGCAACCTATAGGTAAAATGAAAGAGCTTTATGAAGATGATAAAGGTTTAGTATTTGTGGCAGAGGTTCCAAAAACATCATTAGGAAAAGATGTTATAGAACTTATGAAAGCTGGTGTGATTACTGAAAACTCTGTTGGGATCCTACCTATCAATAAAGAAGATAAGGGAGAATACAGAGAGATCCAGGAAGTTAAATTGTTTGAAATTTCAGCAGTTACATTAGCTGCTAATGATCAGGCAAAAATCATGGATGTAAAAGGATCTGTAATGATTGATAATGTTTATAAGAGATATGATAATCTTTGTAAACTAATCAGAAAAGGCAATATCTCAGATGAAATGGGGTATGCTATTGAAAGCGAAATATACAAACTTAAATCACTATTCATCAATGCTACTCAGCCGATTGTTGAAATCACTGAGCCAGTAGAAGAAAAATCTGAGTTTGATGTTTATAATTATTTGTTAAATAACCTTAAATAAATTTTCTAAAAATGGAAGATAATGTTAAAAAGCAGCTTGATCAATTAGGAAACATCATTGATGAAAAGATTGAAAAAGCTAATGGCCAAGTATTGGAAAATGCTAATGGCAAAATTGATTCTGTGTTAAAAGGAGAGATTACTAACCTTACACAGAAGTTTAACGAGAGAATGGATGAAATTGAAGTTAATAATAAAAAGAACTTTGATTCTCTAGTTTCTCAGAAAGAAGATAAATCATTCAGAGGTGGATTAATTAAATCTATCTCAGAGGGTGCTTTAGAATCTTTAAAGAATGGATCTGCAAGATCTGCATCATTTGAAGTAAAAGCAGACATGACTATGAATGCTGATTTCTCAGGTGAAGTAGTACCAGCAGATAGAATACCTGGATACAAGTTTGATCCAGTTAGATCAGTACACATTAGAAACTTAATCCCACAAGGATCAACTTCTTCTGATGTTGTAAGATTTATTAAAGAGAGTGCTTATACTGATGGATCAGCTCCAAAAGCAGAAGGTGCTACTCTAGGTCAATCTGATTTCACAATGACAGCAGATAACAACACTGTTGAAAAGATTGGAGCATATTTAAGAATATCTGAAGAAATGTTAGCAGATACTCCACAATTAACTTCATACCTTTCAAACAGAGTACCATCTAAATTATTAGCTAAGGAAGATGATCAAATCCTTAATGGAAATGGAACATCTCCAAACCTAGCTGGTATTACTGTAGATGCTGCTGACTTTGATGAAAGTGCATCTGCTGCATTCTATCAGTCAGTAGATTCAGCTAATGAATTTGATGTATTAGTTGCTGCATTGAACCAACTTGCACTTAGCGAGTATCAAGCAGATAAGATTATCCTTCACCCAACTGATTTTCACAAAATCCTATTATTAAAGGATACTCAGAATAACTATCTAAAAGATCAAGTATATTCTGGATTACAACCTTCATTTATGGGAGTACCAGTAGTTATCAACACTGCAATTGGTGCTGGTAAATTCTTAGTTGGAAACTTTAGCCAAGGAACTCAATTATGGATTAGAGATAATGTAAACGTTGAGTTTTCAAGAATGGATTCTACAAACTTCATTGATGGATTTGTTACTGTAAGAGCAATCGAAAGAATAGCTTTAACTAACTATTTACCGAATGCATTTGTTTATGGTGATTCATTCACTGATGCAAAAACTAGCTTAGAAACTCCGTAGTAGAGTAATAAATATAGTTGATTAAGGGGTGTTTATTCACCCCTTTTTTTATACCCCTACCTCAGATAATTGAAAATATTCTTTAATATTTAATAAAAATATTTTTTTATTTTAAAAATTTATTTTAGATTTGATTCATAGTTCATTGAAATATTGTTTAAAAGCAATTCACACAGGGAAACAAAACGCCCGACTTATTGAGTGTAATCTTTAAAGAAGTTATAAAACTAATTGGACAAGTACTCTGGGAAAATCCTAAACCATTAACTGAGGTTTATATAAGTAAAGCATAATATATAAGTTTGCGAAAAGATAGCATACCCAAGCGAGGTATAGGAGTTATTTGAAAGATTAATAACGAAATGAAATCGTAAGTGGCTATTGACCGATTTTGAAAACGAATGTGGTTTAGAGGCATTGGCAAAACCATTAATTTTATTCAATATTCAATGAACTTTTTATTTAAAAAAACATTATGAAAAATATTATAGAAAAAATTATTTATAGTGATGCATTTATTAGATTATGCATCTATGCTGGAGCATTAGCATTATGTATTAAATTTTAGATTATGCACAGAAGATTAATACAGCTTAAAGATTATAAAAAGAAACAGCAAGAATATAGAAGATTAAAAAAGATTAAAGATGCCAAACAAAAACAAAGCAATTAGATTAGGTTTAGGGTATTATCTTATATTCCTTGCTGTAAGATCATCAGTGTTTTATAATGATTATTTAACCGGTGTATCATTGATTATCCTGGGGGTTTCAGTTTTAAATTATATAAGTTATGATTCTGGAGAATAACAACATAAGGCAAATAGATGAAAAGGTAATGGAGGTAGATGATATGATAATGAGTTCTATAGGGCCATCAATATGGAATAAACTTCCAACTTTTAAGAAGTTACAGATCTACAAAAAGTTTACAGAAATTAAAGAAATAGCTAGTCATCCTATTGTTTAGTTTTAGTTTTATTGTTTTTTATGACTAGCACTTAAACCAGTTAAGAAACCCTTAGCTGGTTTTTTTATAACTTTATATAATGACACCTAACCAAAAGGGTTGCTATGCAGAGTACCTTTTTGCTACTGAAGCTATGAAGCATGGTTTCAATGTATCTATGCCATTACTAGATGCAAGTAAGTATGACTGCATTTTAGAAAAGGATGGAAAGCTATCTAAGATTCAAATTAAATATATGGGCAAAGACAGATATAGACATGATGGGGGTGTTATGCAAATAACTTTAAGGAGAGTAGGACATCAAAGCTATAGTGAAAAGATGGTTGATTACTTTGCTTTATGGCATGAAGAATATCAAGGGTTCTTTATTGTAAAAAATATTGGGCAAAAATCAATGAAAGTGAATATCAATGGTAAACTAAAAGATAATTTTAATAACTTTGCATTGATTCTATAATATTCAATCTAATTGGTGGGCAGCACTTCATAAAACGAGTGCTGCTTTTTTTTTATCTTTACATAAAATTTTTGTTATGAAATTAAAGTTATTAATCCCTATGCTTGATGGTAATAAAAGATCTAATCCTGGAGATATTATTGAGGTGCCAGATCATAAAGTCAGCAAATGGAAAAAACTAGGATGGGCAGAAGATATAGTGAAGAAAGAAGCAAAACCTAAAAAAGAAACTAAAGAACTTAAAATAGATTCTAAAGAAACAAAAGATGCGACAGATAAAGATTAATTCAACAACCGGATCCGAGATAGTTACAACTACTCAAGTAAAAAATTATGCTAGAATAGATACAGCAGCAGATGATGATCTTATTGCTAAACAAATTACTCAAGCTAGGATCTGGTGTGAGAATTATATATCAAGAGATATTGTTGCAAAGAACAGAACCTATTACTTAGATGAAACATCTGGTATAGTAGATATTCCTTTTGGCCCAGTTGCATCTATATCTTCTATTACTGTTGAAGATGTAGCTTATACTGATTATACAGTAGAAGGATTAGATAATGAAACTATTGATATGGATGGCCCAGCTAAGAAAGTTAAAATTACTTATGTTACAGCTGGATTAGATGATGCATTGTTAGAACAAGCAATATTACAACTAGCTACAACTTATTATGATAATAGAAGTGATTTTAAAGTAGGAACTATAGTATCTGAAATTCCTACAGAAACTAAAAGTATTTTGAACTCATATAAAGCTATGTTTGTTTAATGGATGTTGGAAAATTAGATAAAAGAGTAATAGTAAAATCAGTCAGTAAAACAGCTGATGGATATGGTGGTTATACTGATTCTATAGGCACAGTTAAAACAATATGGGCCAATGTAAAAAAGGTTTCTGGTAAAATAGAAACTGATAATGGTAAAAGATCTCAAAGCACACAAATAGAAATTATTTGCAGAACCAAAGCAATTACATTTGATTTAAAAACCTATGTTCTACAAGTTGAAGGTAATGCTACTAACTATAGAATTAATGACATTGTAGAAGAAGAATATAAATATTTTGATAAGATAATAGCAACTAAAATATCATGAGCAAGGTTGATGTAAAAATAGATTCAGGAGATTTGAGCAGATTAAACCAGGTTTTAAAACAGCTAAGATCTCAAGCTCCAAAAGAGCTTAGTAAGAATATTGCTCATGCTGCAAAGTTTATTGAGAATGATGCTGTAAGAAATGCTCCAGTGTATAAAGGAGATGATTATTTAGGTGGTAATCTTAGACAGTCAATAGGATCTGAAGTCATAGGATCCACAGCACAAATATTTGCTAAAGCTAAATATGCTCCTTATCAAGAATTTGGAACTGGTAGATTTGTAGATGTAAGTGAAGCTCAAGCAATTGGCATCCCACCAGCTGAGATCAAAAGATTATATAAAGGCAGTGGAAAAAGAAAAGTTAATATACAACCTCAACCATTCTTTTTTCCAGCTGTTAGAAAGGGTTTAAAGAGGTTGTTAGACAGTATTGAAGTAAGTATAAGTAAATTAGTATGAAAGATGCTACAAAGTTTATTAGAGCTAAGATAATCACTGCATTAAATGGTAATGTAAGTTATGGTGGATCTAATGTTCCAGTTTATAATAGAGTTCCAAGTGATGCTACATTTCCTTATATAAGAGTTTATAGTGTTTCTACATCACAAATCAATGATAATATTACAGCATATAATACAGAAGTAATTACCAGATTAGAAGTCATTACAAGATTTCCTGGGGATTCTGGTGGAGATCTACAGATGAATGATATAATGAATGATATTATGGAATTATTAATAAGTAAAACATCAAGTGCTTTTGATTTAAGTTCTGATAATTTTAAAGTGTATTCTACTACTAACGAGGGTGTTAGTTATGTCCAGGAAGATACAGTGGATCATACTTATTTTAGAGCAATCTTAGAACTTGGAAATAAAATAGAACAAACAAGCTAATGGGATTAAGTGATTTAAAATTATATGTATTTAACTTAGGAGCTGTAGCAGTTTCATTATCAGATACTATTACAGATTTATTAAGAATAAGTTTATTAATTTTGACAATAGTTTATACAATACTTAAAATAAGAAATTTATATGGCAAAGGAACTAAGTGAAGATACAAGTTTTAACTTATCAATAAAGACATTGGTGGGTATAGCAGTGGGTATATCAGTGCTTATAGGATTTTGGTTTCAAATTCAAAATGACATTGATGAAGCAAAAGAACTACCATTACCAGAGGTAGGTAGAACTGAGTTTTCGCTAAAGGATGAATTGGTGAGATCCAGCATAATGAGTATTCAAGAAAAAGTTAATAGTAATTCAGAAAAGCTAGATAAGATAGATGAGAAATTATTTGAAATCATACAAAGATGAAACACTTAATATATGTCCTATTTGTGTTGTTTGTGTGTGCAATAACTAATGCACAAAGCAAAGGCACTTTAATACATATAAATAGCACTTGGAATGCTGGAAATGATTATAAAGATTTATATAAACTCAAAGGAGTTAAAATAGTAAAAGCCAATTTAGAGCAACAATCACCATCTATAAAAAAACAAATTAAATCAGTACCAGTTATATTTTATTATAATAGCAGTGGTAATTTAATACAAAGATGGGATGCAGATATTTCTTTAAAGATAAAAACTAGCTATTTAGATATACAAGCAATAATAGATCAGAAAGTTTATAGAAGGGCATCAACTGAATAATAGATTATGATTAGTGAACATATATCAGAAAAAGAAGCTACCAAATCAATCACTGCTTTAAGATTAGGTTTAGATAATACTCCAGATGGAGATACTTTAATTAACATGAAAACATTGGCAGAAATGATATTTGAACCATTGAGAGAATGGGTAGGTGGGCCAATAAAGATTAATTCATTTTACAGATCATCAGCTTTAAATGAAGCAATAGGTGGATCTTCAAGATCTCAACATTGCCAAGGTAGAGCTATGGATATTGATGATATATATGGCCATAAAACAAATAAACAAATGTTTGAATGGATAAAAGAACATTTAGATTTTGATCAAATGATCTGGGAGTTTGGCAATGAAGATAATCCTGATTGGATTCATATTAGTTATCATAGCGAAGAAAAAAACAGAAACAGAATATTAAAAGCTGTTAGAGATGATGGCAAAACTAAATATATAGATATAACTACAGCATAATGGATATAGGTATAGCATTACAACCAAATGGTTTTTTATTAGGAGTTGAGTATTTTCCTGTGGATGAAACACATGGTTTTAGTGAGTTAAACATTTATTTATTATTTATCATATTACATTTTAAAGTTTATAATTAATGAGCAACAAGAAAAAATCATTCAAAGAAACTACTGTTGGTAAATTATTATTTGGTGCAGCTAGTGTTGTATCTCCACAATTAGGAGCTGTATTAAATGGTGTTACTTCACCTAAAGAAGCTATAGCTGAAATAACAAAAGCTAAAATACCAACTGAAGATAAGATTAAATTACAAACATTAATATATGAGCAGCAAAATAAAGAGATGGAAGAAATATCTAACAGATGGAAAGCTGATGCTGCATCTGATTCTTGGCTTAGTAAAAATGTTCGCCCTATGGTGCTTATTTGGTGTATTGTTGTATTTTCTTTTGCTGGGATCCTGGATAGTGTTAATTCAATAGATTTTCAAATTGGGCCATTATGGAATGATACTTTTGAGAAAGTGATGATGGCTGTAGTATTAGCATACTTTGGTGGTAGAACAACAGAAAAAGCAAGTAGTATTATTAAAGGAAAGTAATGCCAAAACCAACTTTTATACATTATAAAAAACCTAAAAAGAAACGACCAGGCGTTCATTCTAAGAATGCATCTAAAGGGCAGAATGCTTGGAAGAAGAAAAGTGTGGGCCAGGGAAAAAGAAGATAGTGCAAATTGCTTAAATTTGTAAAAAATATTCTATGGGTACTACTTACACCGGCTTACGAGTTCAGGACAGTTATAATGCAATAATAAAAATTGGTGATAATTCAAATCTAACTGGAACAGCAAAGATAATTAGTGATGCCCTTGGGAATGATTCTCCACTTTATTTAAGCACCTCAAAGCTCGGTATTGGTGTTTCACCTACATTTCAGTTTCAAACAAGCTCTAATGCGAAGATTGGTGGTAATTTAACTGTTGCTGGTAATCTTACTGTAAATGGTACTACAACTTATGTAAATTCTACAATAGTAGAGATTGGTGATAACATGATAGAATTAGCTAAAGATAATACAGCTAATACTATGGATATTGGATGGTATGGAACTATTGTAAGCTCTGGTGAGAAATATGTAGGAATGAAATATGATGCTGGATCTGGTGTAACAACTCCAGAGTTTCATGTAGGATTAGGAACTGTAGAACCAGGATCTACAGCTGAGTGGACAGTAAAAGGTAAACTTGTTATTGGTGCAATAGATTCTACTGGTGGTACTTTCTCAGGTCAAATAACAATACCAGAAACACCAACAGCTGATGGTCATGCAGCTAGTAAAAAATATGTTGATGATTCTATTAGTGATGGTGCTGTTGATAAAGCAGAAAAATTATATTTATTAGTAAGGAATGATGAGGGTGCTAATTTATCAGCTGGTGATCCAATTTATTCAAAAGGAGAGATTGGAAACAGTGAGAGAATTAATGTTGGGAAAGCAGATGCTAGTGATCCAAATAAAATGCCAGCAATAGGAATAGTTACAACTGATTTAAATACAACTGATAATAAAGATGGTGAGGCAATTGTAAGTGGTATTTATAATGAAAACCTTACAGGATTTTCTGGATTAAATTTAAATGACATTCTTTATGTGGCTAGTGGTGGTGGTTTAACAAAAACTAAGCCAACAGCAACAAATCATTTAATTCAAAATGTCGGTATAATTTTAAAAACAAATGGTACTATAATACAAGGATTAAAAGTTTCAACTATTGGGAGAACCAATGATGTTCCTAACCTTTTAACTAGAGATATAACTATTGATGGTGCTGATTTCTATTTTGGTAATGCTGACCAAATTAGGATGGGTGATTCTATTGGATTAAGGTTACAACATGCTTCTAGTGGGCATTCATATATCGATGGTGAAATCGGCAATATGTATTTTAGAGCAGAAGCCAATGACTCTGACATGGTATTTCAAGCAGATGATGGAAGTGGGGGTAATACAGATTATGTTATATTAGATGGCTCAACAGGAGCAGTTAATTTATATCATTATGGCTCTAAAAAGTTTGAAACAACAAGTACAGGAATTAGTGTTACAGGTTTAGGTCAATTTAGTAATAAAATATTAGTGGCTGATGGTACTGAAGCAGCACCATCTTATTCATTTACAAATGACACAGATAGTGGTATTTATAATAGTGGTACACAATTAATTTTAACTCATGCTGGTTCAAATAGAATAGTTATTGGAGGTAGTCAAATAGAAATGAATGATGGATTAAATGTAAATGATATAATTAGTGCTGATGATTATATAATGATTGAGGGTAATACAAATCCATATTTACAAATACAAGACACTACGAATGAAACTTATGTCACATTATACTCAGGTGATACAGATGGATTACTAGCATATACAACAACTAATTTTAAAATAATAATTGGTGAAGTTTTAAATCAAACTGATGTCGTTAAATTTGATTCTAGTGCTAATTCTACGTTTTATGGGGATGTATTGCCAGATACAGATTCAGCAAATGATTTAGGTTCAACAAGTAAAAGATGGGCAAATGTATGGGCAGATAATATAAATGGTGGCACGCCAGTTAATGGTAGTGGTGCAGCAGGACAAGTAGCATTTTGGACAGATACAGATACTATAGATGGAGAAAGCAATTTATATTGGGATAGTACAAATAATAGGTTAGGAATTGGAACTGATTTGCCAACAAGACAACTTACGATAAATGGTACTACTTCAACCGCAATAAATATAAAATCTAACACGACTAATGGTTTATCTTTTCTTGCATTAGGAGATGCAGATGATGACAACTATGCACAAATTATTTTAAATAATTCAACAAATAAATTACAAATACAAAATGGTGGTGGTGGTGCAATAAGTAATAGAGGTATTACTTTAGATTCTAATGAAAACTGCGGAATTGGAATTTCTTCGCCTGATGTAAATTTACATCTTTTCGCAAACGATACTAGCAGCAAACAATTTATGATTGACCAAGACAGCACAGGTGATGCTGTTATGTCTTTTAGATTGACTGGTGTTACTGAATATACAATGGGCATTGATAATTCTGATGGTGATAAATTTAAAATAGCTAATTCAGGAACTGTTGGTACTTCAACAAGATTGACTATAGACAGTTCAGGAAACTCAACTTTTGCTGGTACAACAAAACAAACAGGTATAGAAATTGAATCAACATCTCCACAAATATTATTTGATGAAACAGATGTAACAGCTAATTGGAGAAATAGAGTTCAGGGAGGTTCTTGGAGGGTTCAATATGC
>CAACVD010001076.1_pt1 | contig 13162 bp, 20 predicted proteins | sample 2381771 | NCBI WGS metagenome assembly CAACVD01 (sample SAMEA5211965, study PRJEB30684) | marine metagenome | biome: Marine; feature: Epipelagic; material: Water | collected 2015-10-15 | depth 15 m | reverse complement strand
GTTAAACTCATTTTAGTCTCCTATGTTATCGTGGCGGAATTGCCACCTGTCCGACCCATCTTCCAGACGGGTTATACTTCATAAATTAAAGTTGACATTATAAAGTTACCATTAGTCCCTGTTGCCAAATTTGTAGTGCCGAGAGCGTTATTTAAAGCACTACGTGAATCATCCCCGTCTGAATTGGTACTTAGTATAACAAAAGTGCTACCACCGCTTATGTAACCAGCTTGGGGGTTTTCAGTAACAAAGCTACTACTATACCCAACATTTAACGTACCTGCTCTACTTCCGCTGGCGGCACTGGCTGTAAATGGCAATCCTGAAATATATAAATTACCACTGCCTCCACTTGAAGCATCTGTCCTTAAAATAATTTTAGCTATAACTTGACGGCCTATTTTTACATAGCTTCCAGACGTTTGACTATCATATGTAACTGTAGGATTTGAAGAACTACCAGTATAAGTAGGCGTAAATGTCCCCTCCTCATAATCGTCCAGCGCATTAGCTGAACCTGTGCCACCAAGATATACACTGCCACTAAGAAAAAGGTCTTGAAAACGATTAGCACCACGGCCTAAATCTGTTTCCCCATCATTAACAGCATTTTCTTTCATAGGTAAAATAGTAGGGGCAGTTCCATTAGCACCAAAAAAAAGAAGTCCTGCCCCACCACCTGTTGTTGCACTAAAAGATACATTATCAGATGATGCTACATCAATAGAAGCAACAGTTGTGCCGTCTTTGGCAAATTCAATTATTTTACCATCAGAGCTTAACCGATTTACATAGTATGGTCTCCCTGCGTAAGCATTATATATTGCACCATCGGATTGTGCAGTAAATCCTGCTGTAGCACTACTTGCGGATGTTCGCCCCACCAGCAAATTGCCACTGCTGTCGATACGCATGCGTTCTGTACCAGAACCAGAACCAGTAGTAAATGTAAGTGTAGCTGATGCTGTTGCTGTATTCGAAATATCAAAGTTTGCGCCAGAGTGTGCTATACGTCCCACAGATGCACCTGCGCCATCATACATACGGATTCTAACGTCAGAACCATCTCCGTTAATATCAAGTTCCTCTGATGGTGTTGCGTCATTTATGCCAACCCGATTATTCGTGCTGTCAACGTACAGCGTATTCGTGTCAACTGTCAGGTCAGTAGTTATCGTTGCGCTGTGAGCAGTCAACGCTTGTGCCGCAGGGTGACTTGCAGATAACTGTATAGGTCCACGATTTACCACATAAATATTGTTTGTGCCTGTTACAGGTGCGGCTGTGAATGTAAGTGTTGTCCCGTCTACAGTGTACGCTGTTGTTGGTTCTTGGCGTATGTTCTCTACAAACACATCAACAGTATTTGTCGTTGCACCTTCGGACAAAGTAAATGCCGTAGTAGAACCATTGCCACTAAAAGTATCTTTCGATACCGATGTGGTAAAGTTTCCGTCAGCGTTTTGTCCTATGTATGCCATTAATTATTTCTCCGACCCATCTTCCAGACGGGTTACTAAACTATGTATGACATTGTAAAAATAATGTCCCACGCTTGGTTTGCATTTGAATAAGTAACAGGTGTCCAGTTATCATTACTTGAAGTATCTAAAGCGTAAAGAAACATTGTGCCACTATTAGCCCCTAAGTATGCCTGAACATACTCACGACCACCTGTGTTAACAAACCTTATCATACAAGCCCCAACACCATAGCTATTGCTTGCCGATGTAAAGGGAAGTCCTGTTATCTGAACTGCACTCCCATTTGAAGTGTCTGTAAAATCAGAAAGATTTCCTCTTATTGTTACTTGGTTGCCTATCTTAGTATAAGTACCACCATTAGTAGTAACAGACCCCTGATTTGTTGTCGCCGTCCAAGTCCCCTCCTCATAATCATCAAGTGCATTAGCCGCCGCAGTGTCGCCGTTGAATTTTATGCCATCAGTATCAATTTTTACTTTTTCAGCATTTAGTCCTCTAAAAACTGCAATATCTCCTGATGAGTTTCCTCTGTTAACTTTTAGAGAGCCATTATCAATATCAAGTTTTACGCTTGGCGAAGTGCCAATCCCGACATTGCCACTGCCGTCGATACGCATACGTTCTGCACCACTTGTACCAAAAACCATAACGTCAGGTGTACTGTGGCTATAACCCACATAACCCCGATATGCCTCATTGCCTGTAGTGCCATCTGCAAACATAAGATAGCCAGTAGCAGTACCTGCCGCACCAACCAAAGTAATGCCACCCTCTGTTCCGTGTGCTACAACTAATTCTTTAGAATAGTAACTATTCGGTGTAGCTGTGCCGATACCGACCTGATTGTTCGTGCTATCAATAGTAAAAGTGTTACTGTCTAAATTAAAATCAGTTGCGTCTATAGCATCTGATGTAATCTTGCTAATTGCCATTAGGTAATCTCCAGAATAGACAATGCAACATCACCAGAGGATGCTGTGTTTGTTGTTACCTTCAATACGTCTGAGGCTTCCATTACAACCTTTTGGTCGCCACCTACAACAACTAATGTACTACCTACAGGAATAGGAGCAGCTTTAATTAAATAAATATTATCGCCATCATTATTTTCTAATTGTACATCAGCAGTAATTTGTGAAGCAACAATGTTTGCAATAGACAAACCAATAATAGTTGTTTCAGTTGAACTAGGGCAAGTATAAATAGTAGCTGGACTAGTTCCAACAGCTGTATCTGTTTTTATTTTAAATGAATTAGCCATAGCTTATTATACTCCAAAAGTTATCCCAATGCAATGGCAAATGCTACAGCCGCAGCGTTTGCATTAGATATAGATGTAGCCATTGTAGCTGATAGTGAAGGAACTAAAGCAGATACTGTAGCTATCTGTGTGTTACTATTATTAATACTTGTAGCCATCGTAGCTGACAAAGCTGGAACTAAAGCTGACACTGCAGCTATTCTAGTTTCAAGTGTAGCTGATGTTGTTGCACTAGCTGCTGCAAGAGCAATAGTATTAACAGACGCTATAGCATCTAAATTAGTTTTTGTCAATACTGATACCGCAGCAATAGCTGTATTAGAATTATTAATACTAGTTGCCATAGTAGCAGATAGTGCAGGTACTAATGCAGATACTGCAGCAACTCTAGTTTCTAACGATGCAGATGTACCAGCACTTGCGGCAGCTACTGCTATAGTGTTTACTGATGCAATAGCATCTAGGTTAGTTTTAGTTAATACTGATACGGCATCTATTCTTGTATTTAAAGTTGCTGATGTAGATGCAAAGGTAGAAGATACTGCAGCTATTCTTGATTCTAGTGTTGCAGAAACTGTAGCAATACTAGTAGCCATAGTAGAACTAACTGTAGCAATACGTGACTCTAAGGTAGCTGATAAAGCTGTGATAAGACTTGTGTTAGCAGCAATAGAAGTTTGAGCTACTGCTATAGCTGAAGTATTAGCAGCAATAGCAGAAGCATTAGTAGCCGTTACTAAAGCTTTTACAGCAGATACTTCTGCACTTACAGTAGCTATACGTGTTTCAAGAGCAGCAGATACAGTAGCAATACTAGTAGCCATAGTAGAGCTTACAGCGGCTATACGTGTTTCTAATGTAGCTGATGTGCCAGCACTTGCAGCCGCTAATGCAATTGTATTAACGGATGATATGGCATCTAAATTAGTTTTGGTAAGAACAGATACAGCATCAATGCGTGTATTAAGTGCTGCAGATGTTGAAGCAAAAGTAGAAGATACTCCTGCAATACGTGTTTCTAATGTAGCAGAAAGTGCAGCAACTGTAGAAGATGTAGCAGCAGGTTCACCACCAACCAGTATATTTGTGGCATCTACTGTTGTTGCACTTATCGTGCCAGCACTAACAGTTGTAGCAAATAAATTACCAGTTCTAAGACTACTTACACTTACATCCTGAAATACAAGAGTTCCAGCAGTCAAACTATCTGTTGTAATATTTGTAGCAGATATTTCTACAGCATTTAATACAGATACGTCAATACCATTTACAGAAAACCCAGCAGCAGAAACAGTTCCTGTTACATCTAAGTTACCTGCTATCTTTGCTTCTGACTGAGAAAGTTGGAGGGCTGTGTTAACTCCGTTACCATCTTGAATACTTCTTAGTGTACCGTCAATACCTGCATTATCAACACTTGTATTTACCTTTAACAAGTCTTTATAAGTATTTGCAATCTTCTTACCTGTAAATGTACTCATTAAACTGTATTCCAATACTTATCAAGAATGTCCCACTGATAGATAGTGGTGTGTATCTGGTCTGCATCTTCCCAATTTACATTACGGTCAAAGTTCGGGTCAGGTCTTGCATTCATTACAACATGACTATTATCACGTAAGTCAGGAGATTTATTCTGCGGATGTATTATCCTATCGTAAGCCCCGTCCCAATCAGTAGGACATACCCACAAATCAAAACTATTTTTACGTAGTTTAGTCCTTGGAAAGGAAAAGCCACATATGTCACACTCAGCCTTTGTATACTTGCCACGAGCCATCTAATCACTTGGAAGCCACGAAGAAACAGCAACTGCCGAAACAAGTGCTGGTCTTAATGGTCTTGCATCCTTTATGTTTTCATCATCTTTAACAGATGCTATTCTATTCTGAGGATGATTGTTAAGGTCATACCTGCCTTCGTAATCTGTAGGACATACCATCATCCCGTAACTATTCTTTTTTAGCTCACGAAGTTCGTAACGGAATCCACAAATATCACAAAGACCTAGTGTTCTTCTCGCCATTATACATAGTTCAAACGAGGTGTGATGTGCATACTAGCACGTTCTTTATCTTCTTCTTGCGCCCTCATCAGCCTTTCTTCGTACTCTTGTTTCAACATCTGGATACGACCTGCTTCAACACCTGGACGTTTCATAGACATAAAGTAAGCTGTACCAGCAGCAAGGCAAGGAAGGAATCTACGAGATACGTCAGCAGTTTGAGAGGAGCGTGTTACATCTTGGATGTACTTCATTGTCTCAAACTTAACTACATCAGTGCTGTTCTCAGGGACAGGCCAAAGGAATGCAACAGACTTATCACGCTCACGCCTTACAGAGTATTGAGTAGGACGACCTGTCTGACCTTTACGGGGAATCTTCAGATACTCTTCCATACTGATACGCTCAAGCTGAAGGTCAATGTTGTTTCTATTTACAACAGCTTCAAGGACATCAATATTTTCTACACCAAGGTCATAGCTAGTAACACTAGTTGTAACTGTAACAGCCGTAGTACCAATTGTCCATAGCTGGATGCCACGGTTCTGCCAGTCTTGAAGAAGAAGGTTGATAGACCTACGTGCAGAGCGAGGCTCTTCACCAAGAGTAGCCTCACCACCAATCATCTCCATAGCTTCTTGGATTACTTCATCAATGTCCATAGAAAAACTATATGTTCCTGATGTAGCCATTTATGGTCTCCTTGCTCTTTGTTTCTTTGTCCTTCTCTTCTTTTTCTTTTGAGGAGGTCGTGTTATTTGTTTACCTACAGAACTTCTTGATATAGCCATAGTTATCCTAATTTAAAGTACAGTAATATTGCTAATATAACAACACCTATAATAGAACTAACAATACCAGCTGTTTGAAAGTTGTCTATTGTTTCTTGACGTTTCTGTCTTGCTGCTCTAATTTTTTCTTTCTCAGCTTCCTTTTCGTCTTGAATACGTTTGGCTCTTTCGTTAATAATTTCTTGCCAAGTTCCAAATCCAAATCTAGCATCAACAAGTTGTCTCATTTCATCCATACTTTCTTGAGCTAGTTTTGCATCAATAACACTTGTTGCTACATCTTTAGTCTGACCTATTATAGATTTATCACCAAACCTATCTTTCTGAATTTGTTTCTCACCTTGAAATAATCCATCAATAGCTCCAGCAATATCTTTAATGTCGTTTGCAGTTTGTATATTAGATTTAATAAAGTCAACAGACTTTTGTACTAATGCAATACCTGCCAATCCTGTACTAATAGGGTCCACGTAATCATTATCCTCTCTCTATAGTTGATTACCATTTAACTTTATGACTCCAATACTTTGCACTTAACTTTGATGTAGGCTTACCCTGTGCATTGTGCCGTGCATAGTAAGACCGCTTACGAGCTTTATCTTTTGCAGTTGTTGGATTCTTGCCAGCACCTTTAACTCCTTGCTGACCAAATCGAATAGTCTTTATCTTATCACCTTCTTTAGCCACAACAACGTGAGACTTAGTTTTGTGATTTGGAGTACGTTTTGGTTTGTTGTAACCACTTACTCCTGCTCTTGCTAATCTTGGGTCTTTCTTCTTTGTAGTTCTAGCCATTAGTATATCCTATTATGTGGTGCTTTACCATATTTACGTTTCTTACTAATCTTACCACCTTTTTTAGCTTGTCTAAATTTAGCTGTTTTATCTGCTATAGCTTTAGGTTGCTTAACAAATTGTTCTCCTGCCTTAGTTCCTTTTCTTTTTGCTGCCGTAGTAGCCGCATATTGCTGCGGGGTGAGTGCCTTAATAGCTGCTTCTGGTAAGTATCTTTCGCCCGTCTTGCTTGACTTCTTACCACTCTTTGTTCTCCACTTTTGTTTTGTCCAGTTGGTAAGAGACTTTTGCGATTTTGCTTTTGCCATATATTATCATGCTACGATTTGTAGCCTCCACCTTTAGCCTTGTATTGTTTAGCAAGCATCTGTGCTTTACGAGCAGACCACTGACCAGGTTTACCACCCTTACTACCAGCCTTTATTTGATTAAATAATTTTTTACGCATTGTAGGTTTAGTGTAGTTACCTGCTTCGTTTACACGACTTCCCTTTTTTAATTCTACAGTAGACAGAATCTTAGATTGTTTAGCATGAGTTGCACTAGCTTTTTTTAAACCTTTAGCAACTTTATTAATCTTATTTTGATTAACACTACTACCTTCTTTCTTATAGGTAATACGCCCACCTTTTGCCAAAGAAACACCTCTACCCATAAGAATATCTTTTTGAGTAACCTTACCATCACCAGTTAAATCAGGAAACTTTGCCATTATACAGACCTCGCTGCTCCTTTGCCTTTACCTGTAGGACGACCATTAATTAAACCACCAGCTTTTTTATTTACTTTAAAATCATAAGAACCATCTGATTTTTTTGTGCCTCCTAAAATTCCTACACCTTTTTCTTTAAGAAGCTTGTTTAGTTCCATAGCATCTTCATCTACTCTTTTTTTTCTAGGGTTACGTTTTTCTTTTACATTCGTAAGTGAGTTATTAACTTTTTTTCCCATTATCTTTTTGATACCTTTCCACCACCACGAAGAGCCGCCCCCATACCACGAAGACCTTTTTGCGGAGATTTACGTTTAGGACCTAAACCTTTAGCAGGAAGTTTTCTTTGGGATTCTTTTTTTAAAGTTCTATTTTTATTTTTTTCTTGTATAGCTTTAAGTCCTTCAAGTTTTCTTTTGGATTTTTCTGATAAAGGAATTTTATTCTTAGCTGCCTTGGCTGCCGTTTCTTTTATTATTTTCTGCTGTATTTTTCCACCTGCTTGTTTTTTAGTAACTTGAGGTTTAATGCCTTTTCTTTTAGAAAGAACATCAGAATAATCTTTGCCTTTATAAGTAGCAGGTTCTCCTTTTCTTTGTTTACTAATTAAACCTCTTTGAACACCTATAGCAAACTTATCATACTCTGCTTCTTTTTGGTCTATCTTAGATAAAGTGTTTACTTTAGGTCTAGTATCACGTTCTTGTTTAACGCTTTTGTCACCCCTACGTTTAGCATCTATATTAATTTCTCTTTTTACATCTTTAGCTTTACCTATTCTAGCTTTTGCAGCAGTATCTGTTTTTACTTGTTTTTTAGTTTGTTTTGATTTAGGCGCACGAGCATCTTTAGACTCAGGGGTAGTCTTATCTCTACCTACAGGTTTTCCTTTATCGTCCATTATTGGTTTTTTTTGTTTTCCTTCTCTTTGAAGAAGGGTTCTTACTACTTTTTCTGCAGCTTTACCTTTTGACATTATTTTATTACCTTTCCACCACCACGAAGAGCTTTACCCATACCACGACCTAAAGTACCGCCCTTCTTTTTGGTTGTAAACATTTCTACTAAATCTTGAATATTTGACTCTGACTGAGGTGAGTCCTTACCTCTAAGAAACGCAGCAGCTTGACTGCGCTCATATTCATAAAGAGGGTCACGCTGTGAACCACGTTGAGAACGTCTTGGACCTACATCTTCTACACCACCTGCCCTTGCTTCTTGTGACATTCTTCTTTCAAACTCTTCTGTAGTTTCTTTACCTTCTGTAAGTTTACGAGCTTGTCTTCTTTTTTTCCTATTAGTTTGTGATTGACGAAGCTCACGAAGAGGTTTAGATGTTTGGCCTTTTAATTCTTTTTCAACTTCTTTTCTATAGAATGATTGCATTGAACGAGGAAGCTCACTAATTTCTCCACCACGTTTAAGGAAGTCTTTGATAGATTCAGTTTTTTTAATTTTAGATGTAGCCTTTTCAAACTTTTCATAAGCTGCTTTTGCTCTATCTTCTGCCCTCATTTTCTGGCGGCGGCGAACTCCCATAGCTCCTGCGCCTTTTTCTTTTACTTTTTTATCTCTTAATTTTTTTTCTGATTCATTTTTTTTCTTTACACGTATTTGAGCTTTAGCAAAACGTTCTTTAGCTTTTTCAGATTTAACAACAGCATCAACAGTTTTTTTACCAAATTGTTTATTAGCAGCTGCTTTACCTGCCTCTTTAATTAATTTTAATATTTCTGTTTTACCAGCCATTACAATCCTCCTTCGATTGTGTTATCACCGCCACCTGTTGAAGCAGGATTTTGCATATCATCACGGCGTGTTCTTCTTGATTGATTGCGCAGTAACCCTATTGAGTTTTGGTACTGCTGTTCGTATACTTGTTTAGCTGTATAATTCTTCATAAAACCTAAAGCCTCTGACATACAAGCTGCATACAAAGCGTCATAGCAGAACTCACTAAAGTAATTGCTATCTGTTGCGCTGGTCAGAGTTGTTGGCCTAGTAACATAAACAAGCTCTCCGCTGTAAGTAGCACTAGCTGTAGGGGCAAAACGAACTTGCGTATTTGTTCTTTTTGCATAATACTTGGGAGTTCCAGTGCTTGCTGATACAGGCCAGTAATCATTTATAAATTCATCCGTTCTTTGTAATAAATTAATCTTAGTTCCACTATCTGTAATATTAATATTCTTAACTATTCTTGTTCCTGTTGGTAGTGTATAATCATTTGTTCCAACAGAAAAAGTAATAGATGTTACAGTCACAAGACCATAATCATCAAGGGCTTTTGTTAGTCGTTCCTCTGCACGATTGACAATCTTAGGGATATGATTGACAAACTCTGTGCCATCATTCTCTGTAGTCTCAATAATATCGTTTACAAGAAATGTGTAATTAGCCATAATAGATAGTCACAGTTGCCGCACTTACAGGAAGTGTTACAGATACTGTGCCTGTCATGCGAATACCATTATCAGTATAATCTTGGTCTGTTAAATCATTTGCCGTAGTATTTGTAAACTTAATGATATTGCCTGTTACAGTACCAAAGGGGTCTGTAGATGTTCCAGCAATTATAAAGTCACCTACGCCTGTAGCATGAATAGCACGTATTCTTGTATCTTTTAGTGTAGCTCCTGATACAGTATCAACAGCATCACCTGATGTAGACACAAAAGAAACTCTAAGATTAGTCATATATATACTCCTAGTTATAATCAGATACACCTATTATACACAAAAAAGGGGAAAGATACAACGACCTTTCCCCATAAAACTTAATTTAGTTTTTGTGATAATCTAGTTCTTAGGAAGAACCAGCGTTACCGTAGAAGCCTCTCCAGTCAGAGAAACCGAAGCTATAACGCTCACGAGCTTTAAAGCGAAGGTTTCCTGTGTCGAAGTCTGGCTCCATTTTAGTTTGCAACGGCGAACGTACAAACATCTTAGCACCATTCGGAACATCAGTTTTGATGAAGAAGGCGTTAGTATCCGTAAAGCGGCGGTTCACAAAGAAACCACCAGGTACAAGACCTTGGTTACGGATTGAGTTGATGTCATTTACATTTGTTGCGCCATTAGCTGCAGTTGTTGGGTTGACCCCAATAGTTGTTGACATTGTGCTGTTCAAGATTTGGTCAGCAACAAACGCCAAGTCAGATGGAATGTGGAGGCTTTCGGCTTGTGCGCCAATCAAGATACCACGGTCATCTTTTGTTTTGGAAATGCTGATAAGAGCAGTTTCCAAAGAAGCTTCCGACAGGTCAGCAGCAGAAAGCAAGTTGCTTTGGTTGCCATCACCAATAGTCGGGTGCGAAGCGGAGAAGAACGGTTGTCCGTCACCACCAGCAAAGCTTGAGTTAAAACCATTGTTGAAAACATCAGCAGCTTTAACTTGTTTAGTATTTGCCATCGCACGAGCCAAGCCTTTGGCACGTAGTTTAGCAAATGTGTCATAAAGATTATCTTCCATAGCTTCTTCTGTGACAGCGAATCCAAGAGCAATAGTCTCGTGTGTGTAACGAGATGTAAAGCTTTCAGAAGCGTCATCGTAAGAAACAGCAGCACCCTCACCTTTTACAGGTGCAGTACCAAAGCCAGTGAAGAGAACCTCTTCTTCGAATGCACGGTCACTGTTTTCAGTTTCAAACAGTGGAGCGTGTTCATCAGAGACTTCTCCATACTCAAGACCGAAAACGGCGTTGAGACCAGGGAGTAGCTCTTTAGCAATAGATGCTCTATTAATAGCCATTGTTATTTATCTCCCTTAGTTAGTTGTTGTTACTGGAGCAGTCACAAAGACGTTACGGAAGTTGTCTTCATGCAGATTCAGTAATACTTCAATTTTAGTTTTAGCGTCACCAGTTACATTACCAGGTTCATCAACAACACGAATGACCTTGAGGTCAAGTCCAGTTGTGTTAACTGTTGAACCATCAGCACCTGCGCCAGAACGACCTGTAAAGGTAGAACCAGAGGTAACTGCGTTGAACGACATAGTTGCGCCGACAGCCGCAGCAGTGACTGATGCATCACATTGAATTTCGTAAACTTGAGCAGGATTATCTACTACAAAGCCTACAGCGTTAGTGGCTGATGTGCCACCAGGCCAAAATGGTTTAAACTTCTGTTCCCCGTCTTCTACATACCGACAGCCTTGGAAAACACCAACAGGCGATAGTCCTACTGAAATAACAGCAGTAATATGCCCAGCGGATACACGGACAGGTTGTCCAGTGAATATTGTGTTAGCATCACCAGATTTAATTGGATACTCATTAGTACCATTTGAATTTGGTGCGCCACCACGAATACGGGTAGGAGTTAAACCATTAGGTGCATAAGTTGCAGTCATCTTATTTTTCTCCTAATTTGTGTAACCAAGGCTAAATATTTTAATCGAACTGTGGAGAACGACCCTTAGTTACATTGGTTTTACTTGAGTTTGAAATCGGCATACGGCGGTCACTAGCATTCTCAAGTTGTGAATTAACAGCTTGTACCATTTCCGCAGATGCGTTTTCAAAGTGTCTTTGTCGAGCCATAGCTTTACCTTTCGGCATTTTGACAAGGGCTAAATCTCCTCGACAAATTGTACCTTTGTAACGACCATCATCCTTCACCATTGAAGTGTGTGCCATTTCAGGTACTTCATCCAGATTAACAAACTCCCAGCCTTCGGCTAGTCTTTTACCAACATTCGTGTAATCATCTGCACCTTTTAGGGATATACGTATCCAACGAAGTGTTAGTCCATCACTACTGAAACGATTAGTTACAGAGTCAGGAATATCTAAAAGATTTGGTTCACGGTATTCGTATGTTTCTTCTTCTCTGGTTTCCAGTTCACGAGTCTGGGTCTCACGTGTTTTTTTACTTGTCATTGGGTTTCCTCCACGCTATCGGTTAATTGTAGTATACTCACCTTCGGCTCTTTCAACTTTGAGCTTCTCGGCTGCATACTGTTCAAGTGATATACCCCACTTATCTGCTAGACGGACATCCTCTTGTGTGAGTTTAACCTTCTTGCTTGATGAGGTTGATGGAGTGCGTGAGGCTCCAGCGACCACTTGAGCAGGTTGTGACGTTTCCTGCGGCACGGGGTTGGTAGCGGTATTGCCACCAAATTTATGAGGAAATGTTTGCGCAAGACGCTTATCCACTTCCTCGTAAAATTCATCGTCAGTAGGGTCAAAGCCCTCTTCTTTTAGCTGCGCATCAATCGTAAGAGCAGCAGCTGTCATAATCTGGTCTGAGTTAAACCACTCATTCTTAGAAGCCCACTGTACTGCCTTCATGTCGTAACCCTCATAAGTAGGGTTCTGCTGTTGTTGAGGCTGTTGTTGGACAGGTACTTCTTGTTGTTGTGGTTGTTGTACTGTATAAGAATCTAGTTGTTTCTTATAATCAGCAAAACGAGTTGTATCTTGTTGTGCAGAGTTTAAAGCTTCTTGCGCTCGTAGGATAAGGTCTGAGTCTCCACTATCTACTGCACGTTTGTAAGCATCTCTTGCAAGTTCAAGGCGTTCTTGAACCTGACCCTCAGAAGATGTAGCATTATCAACTAGTGCTTTTTTATATTCATCTTCTTGAGATTGCAGTTTTACCTGCATTTCTTTGTTAGCGGCAACAAGTTTTTCTATTTCTTCTTCTCGTTCTTTTTTTTGTTTAACGAGTTGCCTAATTCTTTTTTGTGCGCCAGAGGTTTCAATACCTTCAAGTTCTTCTGGGGTTTTCTCTTCCTCGGCAGCTTGAGGTTGTTCTTCTGGTTGAGGGACTACAGCTTCTACCTTTTCTGGTTGCTGTTGTTCTTCTTCTTGTCCTTCAATCTCAAATTCTATTTTTTCTTGCTCTTGACCTTTAGTAGGTTCAATGGTAGACCATTCAGTCTGTGGCATATTACTTTACTCCTTTTTACGTCCACAGCGAAAAAGACGAATTACGCTGTTGCTATATATTATATACTATAAATTGTTATCTCACAATAGTGCTATTGAGATAAATTGTAGGTAGGGTCTAAATCTTTTGAATCTTCGACTACCATTTTAACATCGTCATCGAAAATAAGCAATAGCTGAATACCTTTATAAAAGAATTTAGTTCCGCTATGCTTGC
>CAACVD010001075.1_pt1 | contig 13166 bp, 15 predicted proteins | sample 2381771 | NCBI WGS metagenome assembly CAACVD01 (sample SAMEA5211965, study PRJEB30684) | marine metagenome | biome: Marine; feature: Epipelagic; material: Water | collected 2015-10-15 | depth 15 m | reverse complement strand
GATCTGGATATGGATCAACTTCACAACTACAAATTGACTGACGATTTGTTCCTTCGCAACGAAATCAAGCCCGATGGCAAGAACCACGCCATCACGGTGGTGATTGACTGGTCCGCTTCAATGCGTGGCAAATGCACTTCCACGGTTCGCCAAGCCGCCATCTTCGCTATGTTCTGCCAGAAGGTCGGCGTTCCTTGCGAGGTCTTCGTCTTCCAGTCCGGCGGCGGCATTGAGTTTGAATGCTTTGAACCCGGAAGCAACATCAGGGGTGGATGCCGAAACCTCAAGGTTCTGGACACTCGCGTTCGTCGCAATGTCTTTATGATGGATGTCCAGCGAATGTTGGCTCTGGGAGCCTGCACTGATCGTGGCTACGTCAACGGCTTCCGCGTTGGTTGCACTCCTTTGGGTCAATCGGTCGCAATCACCAAGTTCACCCATAGCCAACTGATGCGTGAGACTCAAGCCGAGATCGGTTCCATCATCTTCCTTACCGATGGTGAGGGTGACACTGGTGTCGATTGGAACAAGGCAGGAACGGAAACCACTAGCATTGTTGATCCTCACAGCCATCGCACGATTCGTTCTGGTGGCAAGTATGCCTGCCAAACCATCTTCGACTGGGTTCGTGCTGAGACTGGTTCAAAAATCATCAATTTCTTTATGGTCAGCAAGAAAGAAGGCAAAAGAATTCTTGAATATCGCAATGAGTTTGACCAACGTGATGCTGCTCTCAAGACTTGGAAGAATGAATCTTGGGGACAGATCGGTGACGATTGGGCAACCCGTGACGGTTGGGACGCTGGCTTCGTTGTCTACGACAAGGCGGCTGATGACTCCGCTCAGGAAACCGCGATGGATGAGTTGAAGGACGATGCGAGCAAGGCGAAGGTTCGTAACGCATTCATCAAGGACTTGCAAAGCAAGGTCGCGGCTCGTCCGTTGGTGGAGCGAATCACCGCGATGATCGCCTGCTAAAATAAAAAAAACTTAAAAAAAATTAATACTCACACCGCTGGCGACCCGAAAGGGTCGCTGGCTTTACTTACTACCCCTCCCCAAGAAAAATCACAAAATATACTTTTTTTTAGTTAATATCCACGATTTTAGTCTTTGACTTTTTAAAACTCACCTATACAATATCGCAATGACTTCAAAGAAAACCATCAATTCTTCTCACATTGAAACTCTTTTGTCTTGTCCTTTTGTCCATCACGTTCGTGGACGTTGTGAAAAGTTTCGTATCAATTTCTCTTTGTCTCTTTCATCTGATTGTCTTTGTCTTTCAGATGGTGATACGACTGATGGTTTCTTTGATCCACCCACTCGACACTCTCCCGGAATACTATGTCTCTCTGTTGCCGGTAAAGAATTGAGTGAGATTTATCATACTCTTGCTCACGAATTTTGTCATCTTGAACAATGGGTTCGGGATGATGCACTCTGGGTCAAGTGGATGAAACGTTCTTCTCGTAAGTCAACCATCGCACTTGAAAAATTGACTGAGGAAGAGGCTCTTGAAATGTTAAAGAAATGGAATTTGTTTGATGATTCGATGGAGATCAGAAAAACTAAATACCTTCGTAGATTGGAGAATTTATAATGCCGACGTATGAATATCAATGTAAAAAATGCAACCACCAATTTGAATCTTTTCAGTGGGTGGATTCAAGACTTCAACCTACAAAGGAGCCTTGTCCTGAATGTGGTGAGAAAGCCGTCAAGCAAGGTTTCTTTACTGCTCCTGCAATGGCAATCGATGACAACCATCGTGTAGACAAACCACATAACGTTGGTGGGTTTCAAGATGTGATGGAAAAGGTCTGCAACGGAGCCGGTGTCAAGAATACGAAGTATGAAAAAGAACTTCGAGCCAAGCATATGTTCTAAAGGAAAAGCAATGAAGATCGACGCACGTTTGAATGAAGAAGCATCCGGTGGTGGGGATCAACAACCACCTTGGGATCCGAACAATCCTCCATTCTGGTGGAATCCAAACACACCTTTGCCACCGGACTATCCTCAATATCCGGCTGATAGAGATGGTGACGGTGAAATTTCAATTACCGAGTGGTTGGTCTGGGCAGAGAACTTGATGCGTGCGTGGGCAAAAGAAAATACAGGACCAAACCAGAGTGATCGTGGTGTTCCTGATTGGGTGGGTCGTGGTGGTCTTCCTACTCACTACGATTACAATCCTTGGTTGATTCTTCCAGTTGGTGGTTTGGGTGTTAGTGATGATACGGATATGAAGACACATCCTCTTTATGCCTTGTTTTTATACTACAGAGATAATTACAGCGAATTTAGAGATCAGGCTCATATGAGAATGTATGCTATGATTCTCAAGTTGCTTGATACTCTGATGCCCGGAAATTACCCATTGACTATGGCACAAAAAATGGAAATGGCACAAAATATGACAGATCCAATTCTTGTGCTTTTCTTTGGTCAAACTGGTGATTTTGACGACTTTATCTCAATGCTTCGTTTCTTCTGGAATCCTCACATTCCTGACTCATTACTTGATCGATTAGGACCGTTAGGTGATTTCTTTAGTTTAATTACTAGGCTTGTCGGAATTAATCTTGAAGATGTAATTGGAATGCTTAGAATTTTGATGCTTAATTCTGGTGGCGGTCTTGGCGAAGGACTACTTGGAGAACTTCTTCGTGCTGCTGGAGTCGGAACGACTGGAATCTATTCAATGCCGTGGAATCAGGGTGACGAAGTTCCAAACTTCACCCCAGAGGGATACTTAGAAGGGGGGACTTGGTTCCACGATGGTGAAAATTGGTACTATCTTGAACCTGTAAATACATTCAATCCAGATATGCCACCAGAGGTCATTGATCGTCCTCCCCAACCAGAGTTGACACCGCCACCCGATCCATTTGATCACAGCCCTCCCGGTAGTCCGATCAGTCCGCTTGCTCAAGTCGAGGGTGAGTTTGCCAAGGCATTTGCTCGCTACAACAAGGGTATGGATGGAAAGGGTATTCGATGAAAATCAATCAACGGCTTGATGAGGAGATGGGTCCAATTTCACTGCCGAATCAGGTTCCATCGGCAGTTGATCCACAAGGTTTACCTGATTTTGTGCCACCAGATGCAACAGGTCCAAACATTATTGATCCTCGTTTACTATACAGAGACACGGCAGAACCCAATGACGTTGGTGGTGGTCTGCAAGGAATCAATCCCGATGACTTTCCCGGTTGGGCAGGCGGTACAATTACCTTAGATAATTTTGATGAGTTCATCGAGTATCTTATTGGAAGAGGTGGGTTCGCATCGGATAGAGAAGATCACCCTGCTAACTTAAGTATTGAAGAAATTTATGCTGCATTGCAGGCGATCTTGTCTCAGTTTAGTGGTAATTCATTCTTCATTTCAAATATGATTATGTTCTTGTACTACATCGGTGGACCAGAGGGATTTAGCGGAACGGTTTACACCGATAGTGAAGGTAATAAAACTATTGGTTATGGATTTACCCAAAATGCCGAGGGTCTACAAGCCGCACTTGATTACATCAATAGTGTCTATGGAACAAACTATACAATTGCAGGATTATTTGGTGGTTCACAAAGTCTCACTAGAGGACACGCCGGTATCATCCTTGGACTGATTTCAAAGAGATACTTCAATATGGTGGTCGAAGGAATGAACGAGGCAGGATTCTATATGGAAACACGAGGATTAAATATGATTTTTCAAATTATTTTTAATCTTGTGTATCAAATGGGTGCAGGTTTCTTTACAGAATTTCCTAATATGATCAAAGCCTTGGTCGAGGGTCGGTTTGAAGACGCATATCTACAACTCATTTACAAAAAGGGAAACAAGGGTAGTGGAACCACTGATTGGTTCACTCAGACTGGAAGAAATTCACCACGTTTTCAAATGTTGTACCAAATTTTCCAATATCTTATTATATTCTATGGTGCGAATCCCGGTGGACCGGGTATTGGATCACAAGACCTACCGATTCCCGGTGGGGAGCAAGTGGTCAGACCTGATTTCTCACCAGAAGATACACCAACCACACCAATTGATCCTGTTTATGCCACTCCTGTGGTCGAGTCTAAAAATTCTTTGATTGAATCTTTTGAAAAATTTAGTAAAAAGAAAGGCATTCGATGAGACTTGATCCACGACTAGACGAAGAGTTGGGTGGTCCAAGCCTTTCGCCTGTATCAAACGTTTCCCCTAGCAACGTTCAAGTTGCATCGGGATCGTTTGGTGGTATTGCCGGTGCAGGTGGTGATGATGTCACATCAGCCGAGAAAACACCTAACTTAAAAATTGTTCGTGACAAGGACACCGGCAAAGTGTCTGTCAAGTCAGTCGTGACGGTCTATGCAGGACCGGATCGTGGTTTTGTTGAAGTCGATGACGATGATGAAAGATTGTTTTACAATCGTAGAGTCGCAAGGCAATCAATTCAACAAAATATGGACGTTGCTCGTTTCCTTGCACAGAATGGTATGGGTCAGTCGGATGCAATGCGTCTTGCCCAACGTGGTGCAGAGGACGGAAACGAGATTGCCAATGGTCGGCGTGCCACTTCCTTCTATGGTGACGGTGGCAACTCTTCAATGATCAATCAAACAAATTCACGGGACTTCTATTGATGAAAAGTTTCAAGCGTTTTTTAAGTGAAGAAGAACAGCAACAGGGATTTGATCCTCTGTTTGGTTATTGGTTTAGACTTAGAAACACTTGGGGCGCAGATGGTAGTGACAACAACACTAATCCGGGTGCATTAGGTGGTATTCAAACTTGGGGTGGTGATGTTTACGATAAAATGTTAAATCTTCCTCAGTTTATGCTTGATGTATACGATTGGAATGGAGATGGAATTGTTGGTGATAATGATCAAGAACTTGTTTTTCAGATTGCCGAACTTGCGTTTGAGATTTATAACGAGACGGGAGAGTTTCCACCACCAATGACTCCCGCAGATTATCAACAAAATTGGGAGTATTATAGCGAATTATATGGAAAAGATTTCCCAAATCCGATTGGCTTTATCGAAACACCCGGAACTGGACCAGATAGACCCGATACGCTCTTTCCCGGTGGTGTTGATGCAAGAAGCATCGCTGGATTGTATGGAATTCTGGTTTGGTTAAGTGTTCAATGGAATGTTCCCGGTATGCAAGAGATTTATCAACAATATTATCCAGAATTTTATGAAGAGGCTTTGAGACTTTATGACTATGATGGAGATGGACAAATTAGATGGTCTGATGCCGGTGCAGAAAAAATTGCGTTTTTCTTTATACGCGCGTATTTTCAAGAGATGGGTTATAATACTTTAGATACGATAAACACAATCACGGCAGAGAACTTCCAAGAATTTATTAATAATATTGCAATGTTCTCCGATAAGAGTTTGGAGGAATACGTTCGTGGGCTTGGTTTAAATCCTGAATATGTTGCACAACTTCTCGGTATTGTTCCTGATTATCAAACCGGACCCCCATCACCAACTGAAGTTCCTGCACAGGCAGAAGCACCAGATGAATTTACGCAGATGCCAATATAAATCGTAGGATTGGTATGGCATAAATAAAGATATGAACTTTGACAACGCATTTGAAAAAGACTCAAGAGTTGCCATTCGGATTCAGACTCCGATGCCTGACTTTGATAACAAGGTCGGTGGACTGAACCCTGCTGGTATGGATGTTGGTGGCATCAACGATAAAGTCGATGCAGTCAAAGAGAAAATGATCAATGACTTTCTTGAGCCTTTTATGGATGCAGGTCTAATCACTCTGCGTGGCAAGACTCACGACACGGCAGAGTTTATTGTTAACAATGCAGCCGATCAAGATCGAATCGTACAGACTGCACAGTCCATCGGTTTCTTGATGAATGATGCAGGCAAGAAGGCTGCACAACAAAGAATTCAACAGACTCAACAATCGGCACAGGTGATTCCACAAGAGTTTGCTCAACAGTCATTCCAGCAACTTGGTATTGAACCACCTAAGCAGCAACAGGGTGGTGGCAATCCATTGGCTGCAATGATGGGCGGTGGCGGTATGCCGCAACAACAACCACAGCAACAGCAACAACCACAAGTCGGTATGCCCGGAAAGGGTATGCAACCCAGACCGCAACAGGCAGACGCACCGACACAACGTATGCGTAATCTGCAAAAGTTGATGGTGAGCGGTGGTCTTGAGCCAACCAAGGAACCGTCAAAGACAGGAATCGGAACGATCAGTGATCCAAAGGTCGCTCGTTTTATGATTACTACAATCTTCAATGGAAACCCACAGACAACAGGTGAAAGAATTCACAAAGATATCCGCAATCGCTACCGCCTAATGTCGGGTGGTATTGACAACTCTGCCGGTGACGGAACCTTTAAATTAGAATTTTCTACAAAAGATGAAAAAGTTGCAAATGAACTTGTAAATTACATTGAACAAAAATTTGCAGATGATCTTGAACTTGTCCTTACAAATCGTGAGGATCTTGAAATCGCATCCCAGAAGAAGCAAGGTCTTGATCCGAGAACCGGCAAGCCACTTGGTCAACAACAAGGTGGTGGAATGATGGGTGGTCTTGATCCAAGAGGTATGGGTGGAATGGGTGCATTGGGTGAAGAAAAAAGAAACACTCTTCGCACTGCACTGAGAAACCTCAACAAGAAATACGATGAAGAAGAAATGGACACGGCTGGTATTGATAACATTATGACAACCACCGATGTTAATACAGCGGGCGGGTTCACGCAACAAGGATTTAGTTGGGAAGACTTCTTCTGTCAATTCTTTGGTATTTGTGGTGATATTGATACTGCCGGTACTGGTTCAAATCCAGATGATCCAGAAGCACCCGGAGAAGATTCGGCAGACGATGATGTTCCAGACGCAGACACACCCGGTCTTTATCCTGCTTTGACAGGCGACCCAAATCAAGAAAAAGAGGATCCAGATGAGCGAAAACCATAAGTCAATTTTTGAAAAAGCCCTTCAAAATCTCAACCATCCTTTGTCTTCGCATCTTGACGAAAACGTGAAAATTATGTTCAAAGGTTTCGGTAAAGAAGCCACTGAATTTCAAACCAAACTCAAGAAGTTCGGCTTTGATAAAGAATATAGAAAAATGATGCAGAACTTCAAGAAAAATGCCAATCCCGGTGATGGTCTTTTCTTCATTGAAGAGATTCCGAGTGATGATGAGAGAAAGAGAACCAAAGTTGGTGATTCTATGGAACTAGAGGTTCTCCCTGTTGATGGTAATTACTACAACCTAAAGAAACTTGGCGATTCGGATGAACAGAAACGAGGCGGTAAGGTATACAAATCACGATTGATCGCAATCAAGGAAGATGTGCAACTTGACGAAGGCAGCGAAATACTCTTCTCGTTTGACAATCCAATGAAAGCCGGTGCATTTGCATCTCGTATTATGAGAGACAAACTTGCAAGTGAGGTAGATCGTTATGTCAGCGGTCGCAAAGAGATGGTTCAAATCATTATGCACCCAAACGACTACGAGAGAAACGATATTGAAAAGTTGGCAAAACAATACAAAGGTCAACTGCGTGAAGAACGAGCAATGACATATGTGATTGATCGCAAAACAAAGAAAATTGTTCACGGTCCTACTGACACAGGGGACGCGAAACTTTATTTAAAGAAACAAATTCAGCCCAGAAAGTTTATGATTAGACAAATTCGTGGTGCAGCCAAGAAAGTTGGCGATTTAGCATAATTTTAGGAGTCATTATGCAATTAGGTGGTGTGGTAAGTTCAGTGGTTATTGGTTTTTTAGGCGGTAGTTTGATTCGGCTCTTTACAGGTCCGTTGATCGAATTACCAAACTTTTCAGAAGTTGAGGTCAAACCTACACAAAGAGTAATCTTCGTTCCCAAGAGAACAGAAGAGGGTAATATTCAATATGTGCTTTCGCGTGTTGAAGAAGCCGACAAACCCTTTGTACCATCGGGTGATTTTTCAATGACACCGGAAGAGTGGGAAGTTTTAGTTAGGCAACTGGATCAACTCAAGAACGGCGATATCTCAAACGCAGATTTAGCAACGTCAAGATAAAGAAAATACTCAGCATTCCCGGTTCTGGAATACCAATACCTGCAAGGGGTGGAATTGGATCATCGAGTGGTGACGCTGGAACCTCCACGCTTTCACCTGCTTCCTCTACAATCTCGTCAATCACGACAGATGGGGTCGGGTCGTTTGTGTCATAATCACCCACAATCACTTCACTTGAATCAGGCTTTCTTGATCTGAGGATTGCAGGCAAGTTTTCAAGTAGATCGGGAGTGTCTTGAATAAGTGCATCAATCGCCTCCGTTTCCGCTAGAGCGACGGCTTCTTCAAAATAGTCTGTAATATTCGTTTCTTCTGTATTGTCGGGAATGCTTGGAATGCTTGCAGACTGATCGGATGATGGTGGATCAGGTTCGGGGTTATCTTGCTCTTGTTCCTGTTCTTGTTCGTCCTCTTGCTGCTCTTCTTGTTCTTCTTCCTCTTCGTCCTCTTCCTCTTCGTCCTCTTCCTCTTCGTCTTCTTCCTCCTCAGACTCCTCTTCTTCCTCTTCGGTTTCTTCTTCTTTTTCTTCCTCTTCTTCGGCTTCCTCTTCTTTATCTTTATCTTTTTTGCCCTTTTCGTCTTCGTCCTTCGAGTCCTCTTCATCCTCAGTGGACGGAGTGGCTTTCTCAGCGTTCTGAGAGCCAACACCGGACCCTGACCCTCCTAGACCGCCAAAGCCGCCGCCGAAGCCTCCTAGCCCCGGAAAGACGATTTCACCATTGGGTCCGACCTGCATACCCATCGCAGCAGGATCAAGACCGATACCAGAAGCAGCCTCGCTAATTGCTTCGGTATCACCGGACACGACACCATCAATAACACCAACAATCTGACCGATCTCATTAACGGCTTCTTGACCAACCAATGCACCGCCAGCGGAAGCAGCGATTGTTAATCTTGAAAGTTTCTTTTCATTTCTTCGATGTCGTTCTTCACATTCTTGTAAAAGATCAATGGCACTTTTGAATTGTTTTGTTTCACATTCTCGCAGTTGTTCCAACAGCGATTTAGGATCCAAGAGATCCTTTAAAGCATCATCATCGTTTTTTGACATTAAATTGCCTTTCTTGCGATGCGTGAACGATAGGTGCGACGTAATGCTCGGTTGATGATTTGATTCTGGCGAATCAGCATATCAGCCACTTCGGTTGCTTCAATATCACTATCATTCGTGTCTGCAAACGCAGAAGGTCTTTCTTCGACAAGATTTGTATTAAAAGTTTTCTGTTCATTTAACCGAACAATGTGTGAAGCATCGTTTTGTTTTTTGTTCAATTTCATTCTTTAATCCTGACAAAGTATGTATACACCAAGGAAATAGAATACTACATAATATCACGGAGATAATCTATAAATGGCATCTACCACAACCACAAAATGGATCACCCCATCCTTCATTGCAACTATCGTTGGATGGGCTTTAACTTTATCGGTGTTTATCTGGAACTTTTCTGCTAAGTCAGCAGCAATGGAATTCCGAATCTCATCTCTTGAGGAAAAAAATTCAATGCTTGAGCAAAGAATGAAAGATGCTGATGCTCTCCGAACCACGATTCAAACTCAACTCGCAGAAATTAAAACGGATCTCATCTGGATTCGTAATGAACTTTCAACTCGGAAGGATAACTAATGTATTTTAAGCCACCTACTGGAAAAAACCCAGCAAACCCGTTTTATCACAGATCAATTGAAGAACAGCGTCGAGCGATGCAAGAAGCCGTGACGGTTGAGATGGAATTCAAGACCGATGCCGATGGTGCTGCTGTCGTTGGCTCCGAGACAAAAAGTAAAGGTATGCTTATCAGTGGTCAGAAAGTTAGAAATAAAGTTTATAGATTGACTTTTAAGAATAATAATATGATGAACCAGTTTATGAAAACATATGATAATAAACTAAATGAAGAAAAAGAGATGGACCCTCGGAAGCACGTTTCGAGAAGTAAAAAAAATCCTGATATGTTCTGTGTTTTTGACAAAGATGGCAATGAGGTAAAATTATTTAAAAACAAATCCGACGCAGAGGAATATGCGATGAAAAATCACGATGCTCTGATGGAAAGCACTCCTGAGTATCGTAGGATGATGAAGAGATACAAAGGCAGTGATAATGAAAAGGTCTTCAATATGCTGCGTGCGAAAGGCTACAAGGTTGGTGAACAGGATGACACTCTTGTTCAAAATCTGCTCAAGAGACACAGAGGTAACGTCAAGAAGGTCGTTGACCAGATTGTGAAAGATTATCCCGGCAAGTTTGATGTCGAAAGAATGATGATGGACCACGTTGAGATTGACGAAGCCGAAGTCTACAAGCGACCTGCAAAAATCTCTGCTTTGGGTGGTCAAAAGAACCACGCGATTGTGGACAGCAAAGGCAACATTATTCACATTGGTATGTCGGAAAAAGATGCCAAGAAGATCAAGCAGTTTGGTCAAAAGGTTATGGAACTTCCCGGTGCAAGAGTTGGTCAAAGGATCAAAGAGGGTGTCGAGCAGGTTGATGAGATGTCTGCAAAACAACATTACAACAAAATGGTAGCCCAAGGAAAGGTCGGTCGAAGTGGTCGGGTGGTGACTCCGATTGACAGAGATCGTTTCCCGAATCGTGAGAAGGAAGGTCTTGAGGGACCGTTCCGCAGCCGAAAGTCTGGTCAGGTTTACTACTATGACAAGAAAGCAGGCAAGTATTACGATCCGTTGTCAGATATGTTCTTGCAGGTCAAGGATGTTATGGAGAACACAGCAACCTATGACGTTAATGACTATATCTCAGAGGAGAACGACTGATGTATTTTAAGCCACCACAAGATAATCACAATAATTTTTATCATCCACTCAATAAAGTGAATGAAGAAGTTAAAACTATTGATAAGAAAAAAGCAAAAGATATTTACGATAAGTTGAAAAAAGGCAGCGAAGTTGAAGTTGACTTTGGAAACGCAATCACCCGTGGTGGCAAGCCGATCACACTGAAAGTGACGAGTGGGCATCGTGTCGTTGGTGCATCAAAAGTTGGTCGTATCATTCTTGTGGACAAGGAAAACCCCCGTGGTATGAAGTATAAACTTTTTGACCGCAATGGTTCTGTGTCTTTGGCTCAAAGTGATATGGGAACCATCCTGCGTGATATGAAAATTGTCAAAGAAGGTGTGGAGGAACTTGACGAGGAAAAGAAAAAGCCAATCTCTACGAGACTTGGTGATGCTTTTGACAGTGGCGAACTGGAAGACAGAATCAAGAGTATGTCTGGACCGGCAAGAAAATCTTTTACAAATCTTGCAAACTCATTAGTGGATTTTTACCACTCTATGGGAGACATCCACCAAGTGGACGGCAGGCAGTTGGAAGACAAGATTGACGCTAGTCCACCAAGAGTCAGAAAAATGTTTGCGAAGTTGCTCGATGAAGATGTGCAACTTGACGAGAGCCGTGACGATTTTGACTATCTTGACATTGAGGCTGCACGACAAGATGCCAAGTTGGAAGCACCAAAAGTTGTAAAAACAAGACAAGGCTATCAAGTGATGGTTTTCAGTCGTAAGTTGAGAAAACACATTCCACAGGGATCACCCCACAGAACTAAAGCCGCAGCCGAGAAAGATGCGAAGATGTTTGAGGATGTGCAGATTGATGAGACTAATTTCCGATTCCCGCAACCCGGAGAGGATTATGGCGAATTAGGAATGTCTATCAATGATCCTGATTCTTTCTCTGGGTCTGGTCCGAGTAGGGCTGAACTAAAGAAGAGAAGTGCAGAAGTTGATCGTAAATTTGCATCGGTGATGCGTAAACATAAACGCACGAAAGTCGGTGAGGTGCTTGACCTTCTTGACAAGGATGGTGGTACAAAACTTTACAAAGATAGTGACATCAAACAAATCAGCAAATATCTCACCAAACACAAAGACAATGTTAGAAAAGTTGCACATCAAATGATGATTGACGTAATGCAAGGCGACGATTATTTGGCAAAGAAAAGGATTCCGGTCAAGGAAGATGTGCAACTGGATGAAGAGCGTGGAACAAAAATCAAAGTTATGGTCAAGGGCGATGAAAATGTCTACGAAAGAATGACCAGAGCCTTGATGTATGCCAGACTTCCCGGTTACGAGGGTGCTACATTCAACAAGCGAAAAGGAATGACTACCTATGCTTTTGATGCCAAAAAGCACACCTCAGCGGTAAGAAAAAAGTTTGCCAAAATTATTCAGACTCACAATGGTGAATTTGTTCAATCAATTGAAGAGGGCTTCGCAAGTGACGCTCAACGGCGTGCTGCTTTTGCCAGTGGTTACAAAGCCAAGGGCAAGAAGAAGAATGAAGAGGAGGAAGTCGAAGAGGGCTTGCGTCAAGCGATGTCTGGTCCAAGAGAGACTCCTGCTCAAAAGAGAAAGCGTCAAGAAAAAGACAACTTTGACCTTTACAAAAAACGTCAAGGGCGAATCTCTGCTCTGCGTGGTGACAAGTCAAGCCGACAACTTACCCCAAAGCAACAACGTGACTATCTCAAGCGAGTGAATCTCGATCAGATCAGAGCGATGGAGGACGTTGATATGCAAAATGTCACCGCGTCACAACTTCGTGCAATCAAAGAAGCAAAAGTATACAAAACTCTTAATAATTTAAGAAAGGAAAATGACAATGGCTGAGGACGTATTCTATGGTGGCTCATACACAAAAGCAAAATTTGGTGTTGTCACATCACAACCATCGTTCAGTGTTGGAGTGGTAAATCCCGGCTTGACTGGTGCAACCTTCTCGGACACACTTCTATTGCAATCTGGTGTGCGACTTAAAGCCGATCTTACCGGATCTACAGAAATGTTTGTCGGAAGTGATGCGGGTGTAACCACCGGAAATGGATATCCGTTAGAAGGTGAAGTTTTCATTGATGTCGATGACTTGTCAAAAGTTTTTGTATGTGCCTCTGCCGCAGGTTCAACATTGTCTTACGTCGCGTCCTGATATGAAACCCTCAGCAGCAAAAAAGCAAATGAATCAAGCGATGGCACTTGGTTCACGATTAATCAACCGTCGTAATATTCCGGGAATGAGTATTGGTGGTTTTGACGGCTGGTTCTCTGCAACAGA
>CAACVD010001074.1_pt1 | contig 13171 bp, 21 predicted proteins | sample 2381771 | NCBI WGS metagenome assembly CAACVD01 (sample SAMEA5211965, study PRJEB30684) | marine metagenome | biome: Marine; feature: Epipelagic; material: Water | collected 2015-10-15 | depth 15 m | reverse complement strand
ACAAATAGATAGATTAATAAAGTTAATGTCAAAGAAAAAGAAATGAGCAAGTTAAGCAAAGCACAAAGAATGATAGCTCGTAAAGCTATGCCGTTTCATAAAATTACTGCAGCAGATTTTAAAGTATTAAAAGAAGAAAAGAAAAGTAATAAATCTAAAATTTAAAATTATGCCGACAGTAAGTTATAGTTGTCCTGATACGGGCAAAAAAATGAAAAAAAGTTTTCCATACAATGCTATGGGTAAAGCTCAAGCGCACACTTTTGCAAAAACAATGGGTGGTTCTATGAAGAACAATCCCAATAAAGCAAAGACAGAATACGGATACTAATGGGTGAACTCAAAAAGTGGAGAGAACAGAAGTGGGTTCGAATAGGAACTGATGGTTCAATTCTTGGAGCTTGTGGCACAAGCAAGAATAAAAAGAACCCCGACCGTTGTTTGCCTTTAGCTAAAGCTAAATCCATGAGCAAGTCTGAAAGAGCCGCAACTGCAAGAAAGAAAAAAAGACAGGGTGGTAGTAAAAAACAATTTGTAAGTAATACAAATGCCGGAAGAGTTAGAAACGCATAGCAAAAAGTGGTACGTAAACCAATACAACCGTAATAGAGAATCTGATGATTGGATTACCGACTACAATGAGTTTTTGAATTTGATGAATGTATTAAGTAAAAGATATGGCGGAAAAATCTAAAATGAAATGTAATGTTGTTGTTCGCAGCGACAGAGCGGGAAAAAAGAAAATGGTTAAAGCCTGTGAGGGCGGGAAAGAAAAACTAATTCACTTTGGAGCTAAAGGCTATGGACACAATTATTCTGCAGCCGCACGTAAATCTTTTAAGGCTAGACACAAATGTAGTACGGCAAAATCTAAGTTAACCGCACGATATTGGGCTTGTAAAAATTTATGGGCAGGTAAGGGTGGTTCAAAGAAGTCAAATCCAAAAAATAGACAAGGAAAATATTAGTATCTTTGTATAATATAAAAAACAAAAGCTATGGCAATCCCAATCGGAACAAAGTTTCATGGAGTCGCACCGGATGTGGAAACAGAAAACCTCGGCTCTAAACAAGCAAACGCACAAAGAAACGTTTACACGTTTCCTGATGATTTTAAAATTCCTTCATATCTATCCTTTGCAGGTACTATGATTAATGTGGGAAACTCCCCGGGGAGCTCAAGTATACTTGGGGGAGACACCGCAGATTTCGGTACTACCAAGTCAGCTTTTGGAGACCATATTGGATTTGTTATAGTAACTGTGCCGTGCAAAGTAATTTCTGTTGGGTGGAAATGGGCATCTTCTGTTAATTTTTCAACTGCAGCAGGACAACCTGAAAAAGAATTATCATTCAAACTTTCTAAATCAGAAGATTTAGCGAATGCGAATTTTGTGGACGATGCAAGTGTTTGGCAAAATTATGATTTAGGTACAAGACTAGATTCAGATAATTGGAATTATCCCGGGTTTATAGAAGATGTATCGGGTTTAGATATTCAACTAGATGCAGGAAACGTAATTACTATCACCGCTATTACAAACGCTACATTTGCAAATTCAGGAGAGGAAGCTAACGTAGTTATAACGGTTCAACCTCTATAATGAAGTCTAAGAAACAATGAAACAAGTTTAAGATGGCAATAATTCCAAATGAACAAAAATTTCACACACTATCTCAAGATGTAGTAACTGAGAACTTAGGTTCTGATGGCGCCAACTCACAACGTAGAATATACACAATGGTTGACATTTGTGAAACCGTCACTGAATGTCAAGGTGGTCCACCACCCCCTCCAACTCCTCCCGTATTTACTGAAGCTAAAATTACTTTAGTTCAAAACCTTGCAGGTCAAGATGCTTTTATATTGGACCACGAAAATAACACTTCTTTATTTTTTCCACAAACTGCAACCGCAGGAACAGGTAGTGCATTAGGACAATACACAATTAGTTTTGCTGCAGCAACTATGCCCGACGCAAGGAGAATTGCTATCTATGTAAACCCACAAGGAGAAAACCCGGGTAACTTTTTTATGGCAAGTGCTTATGCTAACGATGGTAATGATGAAATAATTGTAGGGTTAATGAAGGTACAAAACAATGGAGTAGGTAACGCAGCCACAATAGTGCCTGTTGAGATAGTTGATGCTTTAAATGATAGAATACATTTGATAATTCAAATACTTCCGGAGGTCTAAAAAAAATTGAAAAAAATATTACTATCTTTGTAGAAACGATTTGTTATGGCAAAACAACAAGATATTGAAATTAAAAAAGCCAACCAAGGTAAATTTACTGCGTGGGCTAAAAAAAATATGCCGGGCAAATCGGTATGCAGTGCTGCTTCAGCAGTAATGGCGAATAAAAAGAAGTATAAACCCGCTATAGTCAAACAAGCAAATTTTGCTAAAAACTTTGGCTGCAGCAAATAAATTAAAATTATGGGACAAGGTTATAATAGTAGGCTAGATGAGTCTTTAGGTGCAAAGAATGGCAAGAAAAGTCAATCAATGAAATCACGTAGAGATGAATCAAAAGGAATGGCTAAAGCAATGACAGGTCATGCATACAGTGGTAATCACTCTATGAAAGAAGACAAGCATTATCCAAAAAGTGTGCACAGTCATTTAGGGGGACTTATTAAAAAGTAAACCAATGGGTAAAGCATTAGTAAAGCTAGGTCTTTGGATACAAAAGACTTGGTGCAAATTTTTGTGTAAATGGAATTGGGCAGTCTCAAAACTTATAGTAGATGTAAGTGAATGTCCTGTTTCGCAATGTATGTGTAAAAAATGAAATTAAGTCAGAAATCACGTGGGTTTGGAGATACGGTTGCTAAAGTCACACAATTAACAGGTATTAAATCTGTAGTAGATACAGTTTCGAAAAAAGTAGGGCGAGACTGTGGGTGTGGAAAAAGGCAGGATACCCTAAATAGAATTATACCCTACCAATAAAAAGTTATGGCATATCAAAAGTTACAACAGTTAAGAGCAATTACGGTTATCCCAAGTGATAGCGTAATTCCCATGCCCGGCAATGAAGTGGCTAGTGGAACAACGGCTGCAATTGGTGCTTCTGTATTAATTGCACCCACAGGAACTACATTTTTAGGTAAAGTAACTGCAGGAGCAGTAGCATACAACACCACTACAAGTAAAGTTGCGAATGTAATAGGAATAGAAGATGATAAATTATTTATAGATGATAACATTTTCTTTGTAATAGGTGAAGATTTTATTGTTTATAACATTCAACCAAACATCGGTCCTGTATTATATGTAGGCGGAACAGGTGACTTAGATATAGTTACGGCAGGAGGAGATTCAGTAATTATGCAAGGTGTACAAGCGGGTACAGTTCTCCCAATAATGGTGGCTAAAGTTTTAGATACTGCTGAAACAACTGCAACAAAAATTGTAGCTCTTTGGTAAAATGAAATATTGGACATCATCTACGACATTAATGATTGAAGATTTAGAAATAATATATGATATAGTAGAATGTCCTTCGAAGATTTAAAAATTTACGGTATTAACTCAAGTGTGTTTGCAATCTCTTTCACACAGATAGAAATGGCTTTGAAAATTATTTTGCTTATAGCTACGATTATTTATACAGTTCAAAAAATCCACAAGAACTCTAAAGATAAAAAATAAAGTGGCAAAAATAAATCTAGCCACATACTCCTTCCGTCACAAAACCAAACGTCCCGGTGTTCATTCTAAGAACGCAAGTGTAAACCAAAAAGGTTACAAAAAAAAATACAGAGGTCAAGGAAGATGAGAGAAATAAACAAAATTATTATTCACTGTTCAGCCACTAAAGAAGGTGATACTTCTGTGAATGCTGCACTTATTGACCAATGGCACAAAAGCAGGGGTTGGAAAGGAATTGGTTATCATTTTGTAATTTTGATTGACGGAACAATTGAGTTAGGAAGAATGGTTGACCAAGTAGGGGCTCACGTAAAGAACATGAATCAATCAAGCATAGGAATATGTTATATCGGAGGAGTAGAAAATAAAAAAGATACTAAAGGAAAGTGGATACCAAAAGATACACGAACACCTGAGCAAATAGCATCTATGTTAGAACTATTAAGATTATTAAAAAAAATATTTCCTGAAGCAACAATACACGGACACAATGAGTTTTCTCCGAAGGCTTGTCCGAGTTTTGATGTTCAAAGTGAATACGGTACATTATGAAAGAAATATTAAATAAATTATTTGGTAAAATAGGCGGAGGTATTGCTGAGAAACTTAGCGATATTATTGGTAAACACATTTACAGTAAAGAAGAAAAAGCCAAGTTTGAAAAAGAAATGACAGAACTTTTTATTCAAGCCGAGGCTGATATGCAACAAAATGTTACTGATAGATGGCGAACAGACATGACTTCAGATTCTTGGCTTTCGAAAAACGTAAGACCCATGGTTCTCATCTTTTTAATTATATGCACAATGCTTTTAATATTTATAGAAGCAGGTTCAATTAACTTTGAAGTGAAGGAAGAATGGATTTCCCTTTTACAATTAATTCTTGCAACCGTCATTGCTTCTTACTTTGGAGGAAGGTCTTGGGAAAAAATTAAAAATAAAAAATAGTATCTTTGTATAAATTAAATTAAGTAAAATGGCAGAAAACGTAAAATTAGAAAAAGACGAATTAGAAAAGCTACAAATTGCTACTGATTCATTAAACAAATTAAAGCTCTCGTTAGGTGAGTTAGAAATTCAAAAACTCGATTTATTTGGTAAAGTCAATGCGCTTACTCAAGAGTTTTCGAAAATGGAACAATCTCTTATAGAAAAATATGGGAAAGATTCCGTTATAAACATCAAAACGGGAGAAGTTAAAAAGAAATAAAATGGCAAAAATATCTTCCTATGCAATTGACGCAACTCCAACTTTAGCAGATAAAGTTATTGGGACTGACGTAAACGATTCTAACATAACCAAGAATTATACATTAGGGGATATTATTTCATTAGTACCACCAATTCCAAGTATAGTAACAAATTTGTTTGTTCCAATATCTAATGGAGTTGACTATGTAGATTCTATAATCACACAAGATTCTACAACCGCACCAACCACAATTAATGTTGGTGGTCGAATAGGAATTACCGGAACAGGTGAATCAGTATTCATTGGTAAAGATTCAGGAATTGTATCTGACTTAGTAGTTCCTCAACAAAATATTGGTATTGGAGATGACTCTTTGAAATCTTTTATACAGGGCATAAACCCAACCACCGGTGTTGGAGAACCCGGTGCAAATATAGCTATAGGTTTTGGTTCTTTAGCTAAGACAGTATCAGGGACAAATAATGTTGCAATAGGATTTGATTCCTTAAAAGAAAATACAGAAGGATTCAATAATGTTGCTATATCCAAAAATGCATTAGGTTCGTCAGTTAATCCAACCACTCAAGGAATAACCTTTAACCAAGGAAGTATAGGGATAGGTTTTTCCGCAGGTAATCCTAATGCTAATTCTTCACTACCTGCAGGTCATAACTTTGATACCATCGTAGGTCATCAAGCAATGGCAGATATATTTTATTTACCGGGGTCGTCTACTACTCAAAATACCGTGTTAGGTATGAGGGCGTTGAGAAACGTTGGGGTACAAGGATATGGGTCGTCTATAAGCGAGAACGTTGTTATTGGAGCTTCTGCGGGGTTAGGAATAAAAGCAGGTCCCACTTCGCAAACTCCGGGAGTAGGAGACCAAAATAATGTTGCCGTGAACACAAATGTATTCATTGGTAAAAATGCAGGAAACGGTCTTACAGGAAAGCCCGGGAATCCTATAAGTAAAAATGTTATAATTGGAGCATCAAGTAATCAACGAAAATATGTTACCGCCGGAAATGTCATTCTAAACACAGGTGGTAGTGATAATGGTTTGGGGAGTGCTGCTGATGATGGTACTGTATCTTCAAACTTTTTAGTAGGAAGTAGAACGTCATTATTTAGCAATAGTAATATTGTAATAAACCCAAATACATACACATCTAATGATAGAAATGTCATTGGTACCGCTAACATGACAAACATGAATGTAGAGGCGGTTAAAAACAATATAATATTAGGAGATAAACTAAGCAGTACAAATACTTATTCAGGCAATACATTATTGTCCGAAACCACGGCAGTTTCTGCAGCAGAGGTTGGTAAAATTACCGGTAGTTTAATTGTAAACTCAGTTAATACAACGATGCTGAGTAACGATGGAGCTTCGATGGATGGTAATGTTATTATCAATGGTGATAGCAATGCTATCACTGCATCTAATAACAGTAATAACAATGACAACAACTATATTTTAGGCAGCAACAATGTGTCTTTAGTTGATACGCAAGATAACTTTATTTTTGCCACAACACCAAGTTCCGTTTATCAACTAAGCGATATTAGAAACAGTTTCTTGTGGGGTATTGGAAGTGGTACTACTATAGCATCTATTACTGATGGTTCCGATGAAAACTTTTTATTCAACACCCCTTCAATTAGCTTATCAGGAAACGGCAATACAGTATTTGGAGCAGCAGGAACAATATCAGGTAACAACAATACATTATTAAATGGAACAGGACATAATATTTCAGGAAGTCGTAATACAGTTGCAGGTCAAAATATAACTACGGGTAATTCTCAAAGAGCATTTGCTCATGGGTTTGGACTTACGATAGGTCAAACAAGCGCTGCTAACAATGGTTTTGCCGTAGGTAATAATAACATAATAGATAGTGGAGCAAACAATTCTGTTCTTGGAAGTAATCTTGAAAGTAAAAGTTATTCAAACAGTGTCATAGTAGGACAAAACAACGACCCTTCAGTAGATAATGTACAAGGCAAAACAAGTTTTCAAGTTGGTGTTGGTTCGGGACAGACAAATAGAAAAAACGCAATAAATGTAACAAGGGTAAATGCACCATTACGAAGCGTTATATATATGGACCAATTAGCTACCCAATCGTTTAATTTTGCAGATGATGCAGCCGCAGCAGCCGGAGGTGTTCAGTTTGGAGGATTATATCATACTGACGGTGTTGTTAAAATAAATACATCTCCGTAATTTAATTTTAATTAAATGGACATAAGAAAAATTTCTATAGGTCCTGATTATAAATCAGGAGCCATGCACTACATAGTAGGACAGTCCGTTTTAAATGGCTCTTACAAAATTCATCTTATTAAATACTACGAAGATTCTGATTCATACAAAATATGGATTGAAGAAGATAGTGGAGCTATAGTCTGTTGGAAGGAGTTTACTTCCACTGTTCCTGTGTCCGTAGAATTTAATATAAACTTTTGATGAAATCTATATATCAATTTATAGTTGAACCCCTAAACAAAAATCGTTATAACAACACTAAAGAAATAGAAGGTGTTGATTTAATTATAAGCACTTCAGAAGAAGATGCATCTGCATCTAATAGAGAAGCGATTGTTTTAGAAACACCCATTAATTACTGTGGACCTATTGAAAAGGGTGACACCCTTTTGGTTCATCACAATGTATTTAAGTTTTACAATGACATGAGAGGTCGGCGCAGAAGTGGTCGTAGTTTTTTTAGAGATGATATATTTTTTGTTGATTCCGAACAATTCTATGCGTTTAAAAAAAATAACAAATGGTATGGATATGATAGGTATTGTTTTGTAAAACCTATCCCAACAGAAGAAAGTTATATCTATAAACCTTTTAGCAACGAACCATTAATGGCAGAAATGGCAATAATAAATAAAACCCTAAAAAACCAAGGCTTGAAAGTGGGAGATAAGGTTTGTTATAAGCCAAAACAAGAATATGAGTTTAACATAGATGGCGAAAAACTTTGGAGAATGTACGACCATTCAATAACTTTAGTATTATGAGTAAAGAAATTAAGTATGTTAAGTTAAAAATAATAGAGGCAGGTCATCAGGCGGTAGAACAACTTATAAAGGTTGCAAAAGAAAAAATAATCAAACCTGACCCTGAAGATGATTTAGCCGCAGATAGATTAAAAAATGCTGCAGCCACAAAGAAACTTTGCATCTTTGATGCTTTTGACATTTTAAAAAAGATTGAAGAAGAAAAAGAAAATATAGAATTAGGTGAGGGTAATAATGTAGAAACAAAACAAGGGTTTGCTGAAAGAAGGTCAAAATAGCGTTTTATATAAAGTTCTTATTGATTACGTACCAAAAAATGTAATCACCAATAAAAACCGAAACAGGTCTTGGGTATATGGATATAACTCTAAATATGATGTTATAGTTATATCAAAGACGGGTCAAATAGGAGATATTATTAAAATTAATAATTTAACTATTGCATTACCTCTTGCCCCTAAAAAGTGTCTTCAAAGACACAAAAGCAAAGAAGAACAATATTGGGAACGAAAAGAATTACCCAAGAGTTTGAACAGAATTAACTCTATTTTTCAATGGAATGAAATGCCAAAAACATTTAAAAATCTTTGGGTTGATTATATTGAAAAGGAGTTTGATTATAGAGAGCAGGGGTATTGGTTTAAAAATTACGGAACACCTACATACATTACGGGAGCTCATTATATGTATTTACAATGGACCCAAATAGATGTTGGGTATCCTGACTACAGAGAGGCTAATAGATTGTTGTATATTTTTTGGGAAGCGTGTAAGGCAGACAAAAGAAGTTTTGGAATGATTTATTTAAAAATTAGACGTTCAGGTTTTTCTTTTATGTCTTCATCTGAATGTGTGCATACCGGAACGTTAGCTAAAGATTCAAGAGTAGGTATATTATCTAAAACAGGTTCAGATGCTAAAAAAATGTTTACTGATAAAGTGGTACCAATAAATAGTAGGTTACCTTTCTTTTTCAGACCTATTATGGATGGTATGGATAAGCCGAAAACAGAATTAGCATATAGAGTTCCTGCAGCAAAGATTACAAAAAAGAATATGTATGACATTGAGCAAGATGAAATACAAGGCTTAGATACAACTATTGATTGGAAAAACACAGATGACAACTCTTATGATGGAGAAAAACTTTTATTGTTAGTACACGATGAAAGTGGTAAGTGGTTAAAACCAAATAATATATTAAACAATTGGAGGGTAACAAAAACTTGTTTAAGATTAGGTAGTAAAGTGATAGGAAAATGTATGATGGGTTCTACATCGAATGCATTAAATAAAGGTGGAAATAATTTCAAACAACTTTATTACGATTCAGATGTAACACAACGAAACGCAAACGGTCAAACAAAAACCGGGCTTTATAGTTTGTTTATACCAATGGAGTGGAATATGGAAGGGTTCATTGATAGATATGGAAACCCCGTATTTACAACCAATTCAATAGTAAGAGGTATAGATGAAGAGGACATACAAATGGGCGCTATTGATTATTGGGAGAATGAAGTAGAGTCTTTAAAAAAAGACCCCGACGCATTAAACGAATATTATAGACAATTTCCAAGAACTGAATCACACGCTTTCCGTGATGAAAGTAAACAATCTCTTTTTAATCTTACTCGACTGTATCAACAAATTGATTATAATGATTCAATGTTATCTGAGCATTATATAACACAGGGAAGTTTTTCTTGGAAGAATGGTATAAAAGATTCTAAGGTTACATTTTCTCCCGATAAAAGGGGGAGGTTTAAGATTACGTGGGTTCCCAACTTAAATATTCAAAATAATGTAATTAAAAAAAATGGAATATTTCATCCCGGTAATGAACACATTGGAGCTTTTGGTTGTGACTCGTATGATATAAGCGGAACGGTTGGAGGTGTGGGGTCGAACGGAGCTTTGCATGGACTTACTAAATTTAGTATGGAAGAGGCACCGGCAAATGAATTTTTCTTGGAATATATAGCTAGACCACAAACTGCAGAGATTTTTTTCGAAGATGTTTTAATGGCTTGTGTGTTTTTTGGTATGCCAATCCTTATTGAAAACAATAAGCCTCGTTTGCTTTATCATTTTAAAAACAGAGGATATAGAGGATTTTGTATGAATAGACCTGATAAGAAATTCATCAAACTATCTAAAACAGAAAAAGAGTTGGGTGGGATACCAAACTCAAGTGAAGATGTAAAACAAGCTCACGCTGCTGCCATTGAATCTTACATAGAAAATTTTGTAGGAATGCAAGATTCAGGAGATATGGGTCAAATGTATTTTAATAGAACTTTAGAGGATTGGGCAAGGTTTGATATAAGTAATAGAACTAAGTTTGATGCATCAATAAGTTCGGGACTAGCCATCATGGCTTGTCAAAAACACCTATATCAACCTGAACGAAAAGAGTCAAGAATTATGATTAACTTTGCAAGGTATAGCAACAAAGGCAATATAAGTCAAATTATTAGATGAAAGATGTAAAGATAAATATTTCATCTGCAGGTTTCCCAAGTCAATTCGTTTCGGATGCAGAAAAAGCAACAGATGAATACGGATTGATGATAGGACAAGCCATTCAATATGAATGGTTTCGTAAAGATGGAAATGGGTGCAGATTCTATGACCAATGGAGAGAGTTCCATAGGTTGAAGTTATACGCAAGGGGTGAACAGTCTATTAGAAAATATAAGAATGAACTTGCCATAGACGGCGATTTATCTTATCTAAATTTAGATTGGACACCGGTGCCAATTATTCCTAAATTTGTAGACATAGTGGTAAACGGAATGTCAGATAGATTATTCCGAGTCAAAGCCTACGCACAAGATGCAATGTCACAGGCTAAGAGGTCCAAGTATCAAGATATGATTGAGGGGCAAATGGCGGCTAAACCTCAACTAGAAATTATAGAAGAGAAAGCAGGTTTTGACCCTTTCGTTGTAAACAAAGGGGAGTTACCGGAAACAGATGAGGAGTTGTCATTATATATGCAAATTAATTACAAGCCTTCAATTGAAATTGCAGAAGAAGAAGCAATCAACACTTTGTTTGATGAAAATCATTATATTGATTTAAGAAAAAGAGTTGATTACGATTTAACCGTTTTAGGAATTGGTGTGGCAAAGCACGAGTTTCTAAAGGGTGCGGGTGTAAAAATATCTTATGTAGACCCCGCAAATATAGTATATAGCTATACTGAAGACCCACACTTTAAAGATTGTTTTTATTGGGGAGAAGTTAAATCTTTACCTATTACAGAACTAATTAAAATTGACCCTACACTTACTAACTCTGATTTAGAAGAAATATCTAAATACAGTCAGTCTTGGTATGATTATTACAATGTTGCTCAATTTTACCAAAATGATATTTTTTATAGAGACACTGTAACTTTAATGTATTTTAATTATAAGACCACTAAAAAAATGGTTTATAAGAAAAAAGTTATGGCAACCGGTAATAGTAAAGTTATTGAAAAAGATGACCAATTTAACCCGCCACCCGAAAGTATGGAGGATGGTAAGTTTGAGAAGTTTGAAAAAACTATAGACGTATGGTACGATGGTGTTATGGTCATGGGGACTAACATACTATTAAAATGGGAGTTGGCAACCAATATGGTAAGACCAAAATCATCAAGTCAACACGCATTACCTAATTATGTAGCAGTAGCTCCAAGAATGTATAAAGGTGTATTAGAATCTTTAGTTAGAAGAATGATACCATTTGCAGATTTAATTCAATTAACCCACCTTAAACTACAACAAGTAATTGCACGTGTGGTTCCTGATGGAGTATACATAGATGCAGATGGATTAAATGAAGTGGATTTAGGAACAGGAAATGCTTATAATCCTGAAGATGCTTTGCGTTTGTATTTCCAAACGGGCTCTGTTATAGGAAGGTCATATACTCAAGATGGAGATATGAATCAAGGAAAAGTTCCTATTCAGCAACTTAATAGTAATTCAGGAGCAGGTAAAACTCAAATGCTTATTACTAATTATAATCATTATCTAAATATGATTAGAACAGTAACAGGTTTAAATGAAGCAAGAGATGCAAGTATTCCCGACCCTAACTCTTTAGTTGGTCTTCAAAAACTTGCTGCTCTAAATTCTAACGTAGCAACTCGACACATACTTGATGGAAGTTTATTTATTTATCGTTCTTTAGGTGAAGCATTAACTTATAGAGTAGCTGATATTTTAGAATACTCAGACTTTAAAGATGACTTTGCTAACAAAATTGGTAAATACAATGTTTCAATTTTAAATGACATATCCGATTTATATATTTATGATTTCGGAATATTTATTGAAGTAGCTCCGGACGAAGAAGAGAAAGCAAAACTTGAGCAAAACATACAAATGGCTTTATCTAAACAAGATATTAATTTGGAAGATGCTATTGATATAAGGGAGTTAAAAAATATTAAACTTGCAAACCAATTGCTAAAATTAAAGCGTAAGCAAAAAGCAGAGAAGCAAATGGCAGAGGAAGCGCAAAAGCAACAGATGGTTGCAATGAATAATCAGAAAGCGCAACAGATGGCTGCTCAAATGGCAATGCAAAAACAACAAGCTGAATTGCAAGGTAAAATGCAATTGAAACAAGCGGAGATTGCATTTGATATTGAAAAGATGAAAAATGAAGCTCAATTAAAATCTCAATTGATGGACCAAGAGTTTAACTACAATCAACAGTTAAGACAGATTTCAGAAAACGCTTTACAACAAAGAGAATCTCAAAGAGAAGTAGCAAAAGAAAAAAGAATATCTCAACAGAACACAGAGCAATCACAACTCATAAACCAAAGAAAAAACAATTTACCACCTCAAAAGTTTGAATCAAATGAAGATAGTTTAGACGGCTTTGATTTAGCCGAGTTCGGACCTAGATAGTGAATAAATTGTATTAAAAACATTTATTAACTTTGTATAAATTATAATCAAATGGAATTTAAAGTAAAAGCAGTTGAAGGGACTGAACAAAAATCCCGACAAGAAGTAGAAGAAAAACTACTTAAAGAAGCAGAAGCTAAAAATGCAGAACCTGTTGTATCAGAAGTAAGCAATGAAATAAAAGCTGAAAGTTTAGAACAAAACCCAAAGGATGTTGACTCCTTAGAATCAACACCAAACGAATCAACTCAATCTTCCGAGTTAAAGGAAGAAGACGTTCTTTCATTTATTAAAAACAGATATGAGAAAGATTTTACATCTGTAGACCAAATCTTTGACGCTAAAAACGAAAACGAAG
>CAACVD010001073.1_pt1 | contig 13193 bp, 12 predicted proteins | sample 2381771 | NCBI WGS metagenome assembly CAACVD01 (sample SAMEA5211965, study PRJEB30684) | marine metagenome | biome: Marine; feature: Epipelagic; material: Water | collected 2015-10-15 | depth 15 m | reverse complement strand
TGTTGATGCTTATCGTAGTTTTGTTTTCCGTAACCCACCTACAAGAATGTTAGGTGCATTAGTAGATAATCCATTTGTTATGGACTTTATTGAAAATGCTGATATGGACCATACAACTATGAGTGCATTTATGAGAGAAGTAAATGATCAAGTTTTAATATATGGTGGTTGTTGGGTAGGCACAGACAAAGGTAATTATCAAGCAGAAAATATGGCAGAAGCTGAAACTCTTCAAATGAGAGCTTATGCTAAAATCTACAATCCTACACAGGTAAGAAATTGGACATATAAAAAATTAGTAAACGGACAGAACGTATTGGACAGTCTTGTTGTAGTTGATGAAGAATACAACGACTATGACGTATTAAGAATATGGACAGCAGATAAAGTAGAAAAATATACAGTAAGTAAAAAAGAATTTACACCAGTTGGTAATACAATTGACTATCCAGGTAGCAGTGAAATGAGATCAGATAGTGTTACTATCAATTATGGTAAAATATTAGAACATGAAGAATTTAAAAACCCACTAGGTTATATTCCATTTATTCACGTGCAAACAGATAGAAGTTTTCACAAGGGTATTGGAACAAGTCATATTGGTGATGTTTGTGATATTCAAAGAGAAATATACAACTTAACATCTGAGGCTTATGAAAACATTAGGTTATCAAGTCACCCAAGTATTGTAGCAGAAGCAAGTGCAGATATAAATGGTGGATCAGGTGCTATCATAACAGTAGATGAATCAACAAATGTGCAACCTTATCTATTACAAGCAACAGGCAGTAGCATTGATAGTATACTGGCTTGTATTGATCAAAAAACAGGTGCAATAGAAGATGTTACACACCTAGCGGCAACAAAAGCTAAAAAAGGACCACAGTCAGGTATAGCTCTACAAGTAGAAAGAGATATGCTTAATGTAAAACTTTCAGATATAGCAAGTGTATTAGAACGTGCTGAAAAACTTATTTGGAAAATGTGGTTTGATTGGGAACAGATTGTTCCTGATGAAGAATTTGATATCTATTATGAGAAGAAGTTTGATATGAGAGATAAATTTCAAGAGGTTTCTCTATATGAAAAGGCAAAAAATCTTGTTCCTAATAGTAGCTTTCAAAATTACATCAATGAAGAGACTGCAAGACTACTAATTGAAAATGAAGAAGACTTACAGATAGTCATTGATAGTATGGCACCAAAAGCTGAAATACCATTGGATACAAATATGCCACACCCACCTATGCTAACACCAGGTGATATGGTAATGCATATGCGTAAGATGGTAGAACAAGGCTACAGTGACCAACAGATTCTGGAATTGCATCCAGAGATTAAAAAATTCTTCGGCAATAACGAAGAAAACAACCCGGACATAGAAGAAGGTTAAGAAACCCCCACTTCTTAAGTCCCTTGCAAGGAGACGTTTAAGATGGACGAACTAAACAAAGAAAACATCGTTACAACTGACACAGTAGAGACTGGCTCTACTACAGATCAGGTTAAAGTCAACCAGGAGTCAGTATCAGCTGACAAAACATTCACTCAAGAAGATGTGGACAGAATTATTACTAATAGACTTAAACAAGTTGAACGTAAGTTTGAAAGCATTAACGTTGAGGAATATCATCAACTTAAATCAGCGGCAGAGCAGGCCAAAGAAGCAGAGATGATGAAAAAGAACCAATTTGAAGAACTACTTCAAAAGCAGAAAGTAGATGCTGATACACGTATTGGTAAACTACAATCTGAATTACAAGCTGTTCATGTAGATGGAGCATTGTTAAGTGCGGCATCAAAACATAAAGCTGTAAACCCAGATCACGTGGCTACATTATTGAAAAATAATGTTAGACTAAATGAAACAGGACAAGTTGAAGTATTAGATCAAGACGGTAATGTGCGTTATGACACAGACAAAGCAAGTCCACTAACTGTGGATCAAGCAGTAGAAGAGTTTTTAACGCAAAACAATTACTTTAAAACAGCGGCGCCAGCAGGCACAGGCAGTTTAGGTAATAAGAATCCTTCAACCTCTAGAGAGGCGAAGTTAAAAGACTTGGACATGAAAAACCCAGAACACAGAAGACTTTATAAAGAAAAGTATATGGTTCAGGGTATGAGGTCCTTGACATAATAAAGGAAAAATAAAATGGCTTTAACATTAGCAGACGCAAAAGGGCATTTGTTTGAGGCAGTAACTCAAGCGGCTCAATTTACATTTAATGAAAACGCTTTAATGAGAAACCTTGTAACGCAATACAACATGGTGGGAACACCAGGTATGACTGCGTCAGTTCCGGTTTATCCTAAAGCAACAGCAGTAGGTGCAATCACTGGTGATTTATCAGACGATTCAGCACTAAACAGTATGTCGTCAGTAGACGTAGCGGCACAAGAATTTGGAAACATGACAACAGTATTAGACATCAATGCTGAGTCATCACCTCTATCAGTAGCACAAGACGTAGGTCGTGTGTTAGGTGAAGGTGTAGCTCAATCAATGGATGAAGTTATTGTTGACTTATTCAATTCAGGTGCTATCACAGAAGTTGGACCAGGTGCAGGTGGTGAGTTAACAATTGAACACTTACTAAAAGCAGGTGCAACTTTAAGAAATGCTTCAGTTCCAATGAACGGACTTGTAGCAGTTCTACACCCATTAGCGGCTTTCAACCTTAAGAAAGCACTATTAAGTTCAGGTGGAACAATCAGACAAGATTCCGATGATTCTTCAGCGGCAACTATATTTGGTGGTTCTCCAGAGCTTCAAAATCAAGCTGGTAGAGATTACTTCTTAGGAACAGTAGCAGGTATTAAAATATTTGAATCAGCATCAATCGATGTAGATGGTTCAGGTGATGCAGTATCAGCAGTATTCCACCCGTCAGCTATCGGTCTTGTTATGAAACGTGACTTAAGAATTGCAACACAAAGAGACGAATCAGCTAGAGCTACAGAAGTTGTAGCAACAGCGGCTTTTGGTGCGGCAAGACTTTCAAACGCGAAGATTTGTAAGATCACATCTGACGCAACACTATAATAATTAGGAGGTATAGGATATGGCATACGCGAACAACACGCAACTACAGGCAGTCCAGCCTAGTATCGTTAATCACGGTATCACGGACTTTACGGCCCAACTAACAGAAGCAGAAGCTGATGTAAAACGTTACATCGAAGTTAATTGGTTTAACAAAACATACAGCCAAGGTTTTAATGGTATAGGTCGTAAAATAGGTGCAACATTTGACGCAAGTAAGCTAGTAGAAGCTCAGTGGCAACGTGCTACTGTCTACAGAGCACTTTATAGTCATATCCTTCCTCTGTTAAGTCCTTTCGCAGTCGGCGGAGATACTTTTAGAGAAATGATAGAACATTACAGAAATCGTTTTGTTGAAGAGATGGACATGGAAATGGCCCAAGGAGTTCAATACGATGGTGACAGTGATGGTAGTATCACAGAATCTGAAACATTCAAACAAAGACAAGAGAGGATCTACAGATAGTGGCCAGTATCAGAGAAAATATAGCAAGTCATATAGTTACACAGATTGACGCTATTTCAGAAGTAAAGACTGTAACAAGAGAGCCTACAGATATTGCACAACTTGCAGTAACTAGTTTTCCACACGTATTAGTGGAAAGTGCAAACGAAACCAGAGAGAACTCCAGTATTGGATCTTCACCAAGGCAAGAAAGCACAATAGACTTTTTAATTAATGTTATAGTTCATAGTAATAACAGAGACTCGGATAGAAACTCTTTAATAGAGAAGATAGAAGAGAAACTAGCACTTGATCCTACACTAGGTGGCAACGCCTCGGATAGTTTCACAAGTGAAGTTCTTATTAGAGAAATAGCACAAACTAAACCATATGGACAAGCGGCATTAGTATATACGGCAAAATATTACCACTCAAGAGGTAATGTTTAAGACAGTTTGATAGTAGTCAGACTTAATAATTTATTTAAGAAGGATGAATTAACATGGCAGAGACAAAAGGTGTATCAGGGGTAGTAAAGATCGGCCCTAACGGTGGCACAAAAACAGCAATGCTACACGTAACAGCTTTCTCACTAGACGAGACGTCAGAGACAATTGACACTACGGCTATGGGAGATGCGAGTAGATCTGTAATATCATCATTTAGAGGCTTTACTGGAACAGTAGATGGCTATTGGGATCAAAATGACACAAACATTGGTCACGATAGTGATGCGGCTGGTGCAGGTGGTGACTCTGGAACAGACGTAGTTGGAACTAGCCCAGCAGTTAAAGCTGGTGACAGAATTGACTTTGAATTGTATCCAGCAGGAACAGGCGCTAATAGTGCATATTATTCAGGTGACGCGATCGTTACAAGTATAGCTAGATCAGCAAGTTTTGATGGTGCGGTAGAATATTCTATCTCATTTGATGGAACAGGTGATTTAGTATACTCAGCGGCATAATATAGTTGAGGTTTAACGGTGCGTTCAAGTAATAATGTAGTTATTTTTAATGACATTAAAAAGAAACTTGAACGTGCTGTTGACCAATTTTTTAATCAACTAAATACAGATGCACGGAACATAACCCCAATACGAACTGGGCGTGCAAGAGACGGTTACAGAAAACTGGGCTCATATAGAATAGGAGATAGTAAGATAATGATAGAAAACAAAGTCCCCTACATTGGTATTCTTGACAGAGGTCGTGGTAGTTTCGGTGGTAAAGTCACTGGATCAGATCAGGCACCTAAAGGCATTATAATTCCTGTTCTAGACAAACTAACTAAACAAAGGCGAACAATACGATGACAAACACAAAATTAAGATTAATTGATAAAGCAGAATCACACTTTAAAGAAGTATTAGCAGGTGGACTTATGGGTCCTATCAAAGTTGAAGAGTGGGATGCTGAGATTTGGTATAAACCAAGCACAACGCTTCAAGAAGAAGCTAAAGTAATTGAACTAACACAACAAGGTAAGGCTACTGAAGCACTAGTAGTAACATTGATCAATAGAGCACGTGATAAAGACGGTAATCTATTGTTTGATATGGGCGACCAGTTGAAGCTTATGCGTAACGTTGATCCTAAAGTTGTATTAAGTGTGGTAACACAATTTAATTCAGCAAAAGAATCAATTGACGACGTAGTGGGAAACTAAAAGCTCACCCTAATATCTTGTTTCTGTATCGACTAGCTACAGAATTAGGGATGAGCGTCGAACAAGTGATGCAATTAAGCGTTGCAGAAGTAAACGGTTGGGTTAGTTATTTTGATTTTCTTGCCAAAGAACAAAAGAAGGCAATGAAAGCACCAAGGAGAAGATAGATATGGCCACCAGCGTCTATGAATTGATTGTAAAGGCAGTAGATAATACTGGCGGCAGTCTTAACAAAGTAAACAAAAATTTACAAAAGACCAACAAAAGTGCGGGTCAACTCAAAATGGGTATTGCCGCAATCGGTGCCGCATTGGCATCACTTGGAGCAGGAAGAGCAATAAGTTCTATAGTAGGAATATCAGCAGAATTTCAAGATTTAAAAACAACATTAGGTTCAGTATTAGGTGATGTAAACAAAGGAACACAAGCATTTGCCGCAATAGCTAAAATGTCTACAAAGACACAGTTTGGCGTTGAAGACTTATCAAATACATATATTAGATTAGCGGCGGCAGGTATACAACCTACAAATAAACTATTCAAAACATTTACAGATGCCGCGGCTGTTACAACAGACCAAGTTGGTGTGTTAAATGCTATGACAGAAGTGTTTACAAGAACAACACAATCTGGTGTAGTTGAATTGATGGAATTTGATAAACTTGCAGATAGAGGTTTACCGGTATACGATATCCTAAAACAAAAACTTGGTGTTACAAGACAAGAGCTAAACAAATTTTCACAAGAAGCAGGTAATAGTGCATTAGTATTAAAAGCACTTGAAGAAGGCATTGAAGAAAGATTTGGTGATGCTACAGTTAACAGATTAAAGAACTTATCAACAGCACAAAGTAACTTTAGTATTGCAGTTCGTTTAGCCGCAAATGAAATAGGATCACAGTTCACACCAGCATTAACAGAAGCAATAAACAAAGTAACAGACTTTATAACAGCACAAAAACCATTGCTACAAGCAATAGGTAGTGGTTTAAGTGTAGCTATTGAAAAAACAAGTATAGCAATAGGATTCTTGGCAGAAAACTTGGATGTAGTTAGAAACGTATTACTTGTAGCATTTTCAGGTCCAGCATTAAAAGCTGTTATGGCAGTAGGTAGAGCTTTCCTCGCAATAGCGGCACCTGTAAGGCTTGTTAAAATGGCCATATTAGGGGCTGTAGCCGCCGCAACATTCTTTCAAGATACAACAGTTAACCTTGGTGAAACAACAGCAACATTTGGTGAAGTATTCACAGCAGTATTTGGTCTCATAGGTGATAAGATAAAACAATTTGCAAACTTTATGGGTGAAACATTTACAAACATACGTAACTTCGTTATGGAAAAAGTGGAAGACTTCCAGTTTCCTTTCGCAGAAACATTCTCAAAAATAGGTGGTATAGTAAAAACAGCAATAAACTTTATTGTAAACAGTTTTATAGCCGCATTTGAAAATATTAGATTGATAGTATTCAGTTTACCAGATTTCTTCATAGGTGTGTTTGATGGAATAATGGAATTGGCAAGTCAATTTGGTGATGCAGTAGTCAAGAAGTTCAAAGATATTGGTGCCGCGATAAAACTAGCACTATCAGGTGAATTTAGTAAAGCAATAGATGTGTTAGGCAGTGAAAGCGGTATGAGTTTTGCTGATGCATTCAACCAAGGTTTCAAAGGCAGAGGTATTGAAACATTAGATGACCAAGCTGTAGCAGATATATTTGGTAGAGATAGAGTTGGTGAAGCCATAGACTTTGTTGTAACAAAGGGTGGTGAACTAGCAACATTTGTTGAAGGTAAACTAACACCAATATATGGTGAATTACAAGATGCAATAATTAAAAAGATAGAAGCAAACAGAGCAGAATTAAAAACAATTGAAGATACTAACAAAGCTAATTTAGAAACTGTTGGAACTATGGACGACATCAAATTAAAAGCAAGTGAAACAACTGATGCTGTCATAGAACAACAAGAAAAAGTAAAAACACTAGCAGAACAAATTAACGAAAGTATAACTGAAAATGGAAAAAGTTTTAGTCAAAGTCTTGCACGTAACCTAGCACAAGGTAAAGCAAGTTTAAGTGACTTCTCATCCTTCTTAAATAAAGTTCTTGAAGACATCGCCGCAATGATTATTCAAAAACGTATAACTGATCCATTAATAGAAGGTATACTTGGTGGCATAGGTGGAACCAAAGGCGGAGGCGGAATAGGTGGACTAATCGGCGGCCTAATAGGTGGAAGCGGAACAGGCACACCAGCTGGAGGTGGATTTAGTTTTGGTAATATGTTTAGCAGTATTGGCAGTTTCTTTGGATTAGCAAACGGTGGTATTGCAAAAGGCGGCCAAGCATATATGGTCGGTGAACGTGGACCAGAAATGTTTATTCCCAACACTACAGGACAAGTGGTAAGCAATGAACAAATGGGTCCAGGTCGTGAAACTATTGTAAACTTTAACATAAATGCAATAGATACACAAACAGGTATGGAGTTCTTATTAAAGAACAAACCGCAAATTATAGGAATGGTTAGCCAAGCACACAATCAAAGAGGACGTGCTGGTATAACTAGTTAAGGAGTCAACAAAATGGCAGATTTAAATGATGTATGGAACTGGCCCAACAACGCCAGTAACGGATACGCAACAGATTCAAACGATTGGAAATCAGACAATAGTGCAGGATTAAGTAAACGTGTTAATGATGTATTAACATATGTATACAAACCAGCACAAACAAATAATTTAACCTACAGTGGTTTAAGCAGAACAAGGGACGATCTAAACAGAGGCTTTGCGGCTTATAAACATTATCATAGCAGTTACAGTGATGATGCTAACCCAACTTTCAATATGTTAGCAAAGTATCCACAATTAGAAATTAATATTCAACCAAATGGTAGAACTATTGGTGGTATACACCATGAACTGAACAGCAATAATATGCCACATATTAGAGTGCAGTTCACACACGCACATGAATTTGGCAATGGTGAAGAGATAGAGTTTTTTGGATTTGATAATGATTCAGGTGGAAGAAATGATAGAGCATTCAACACAAAAAGATCATTTTGTCAAATAATAGATGGTTTTAATTTAGTATTATGTGAAGACACAGGTCTCACACAATTAGAACAAATAGAGGACGCAAGTTTCAATCATCAAGGTGATTTCTTTTTAACAATGTTAGATGATGGGTCAGGATCACAAGATGCAGTATTGCATTTTGATGGATTCCAAGAAACATTTACAACAGGTGATGTATTACAAGTAGCTATAACACCAGCAAACCTAACAGGAACAATGGCCGCTTCAAGTGGAACATTATTGTATTTGGAAAAGATAAGTGGATCAAACAGTTATCTAGTTTACACAGATGTGGGCAGAACAACACACGCAACTATTACAAGTGGACAAGGTAAAGATAAGTTTGCATCACCAGCTTCAGGTGGTATTCCATTTAGTATAGCAAGTAGTGGAAGTGCCGCAACAATAGCTGTCAGTTTAAGTGATAGTAGTTTTAATTCATTGAAAACTAATATAGAATCACAAAACATGACACCAAACACAACCAGTGAAGATGAAACAAACATATTCAGAGGCTTCTGTAGAGTTGAACTAACAGCAGGAACTGGAACAAGTAAAGCTATACCAAGCAGTATGGATGACACAGCTTATTTTGGATACAAGTATACAAAAAGCACAGGAGCTTTAGAAATACTAACAGATCCCACAGGAACATTTGGTGCTAGAGATAGTAGTGTTTTAACAGCAACAAATGGCAGTGGTAACATCACAGGTAATATTAAGATTATAGATTTTTGGAGTTACAGAGTTGAATCAACAGGATTATATGGCACAGGATCAAGTAAACAAACATTAAAATGTCCAAGAAGTGGAACAAATGTTGGTGGATTATTATGGCACGGTGTAATAAACGATACAAGTTTAACACCAATATCACCATTAACACATCCATTAGCAAGTGAAGCAACTACATTGTATAGTGGAAATAAATCAAGCAATGATGATAATACAAATTTTGATAAGTTGATATATCAACTTGCAGGTAATAATTTAAGAAGCCCAGGTAGAGTAAGTTATTTCTATCAAAATAGCAGTAATGTAGCAACAGCAGGTGCTGTGTATGACTTTACAAAGTTTTGGAGACCAGGACAAAGTAGTCACTTCACTCCAACATACTTAACAACGCCAACAGCAACACCAAATGTAAACAGTAGTGGGTTTTTAACTGGCACAAGTGATCTAGATGGTTTTCCTAAAAGAGGATTATTCACAATAGGTGGACTTGGAATAACAAGCACAAAAGATATCACAGGTGTAGATATATTAAGTGGAAGTCCAGCTAAACCAGCAAGTCATATTATAGAAAAAGTTGGGTTATTTCCTATTAGTGCAAAAGCAGATGAATATGTAACACCAGCGGCATATGCACCAGATGTATTTGATACAGATGATGAATGGGCTGACAACGACTTTACAAGCACACACAAATTATGGCCAAAAACTGTAGTTCCAAATGGTATAAAGTTTACAGTAAATCAACCTACATCAACAAGTGTATCACAAAGTGGAATTAAATTAGGCAGAACAAGTGGTGTAGTAAAATATCAAATGGAAGTAAGTTATCCACCAATGACAGCTACACAATTTAAAGAATATGAAGTAACAGCATTGATGGCACAAGGACAAAGCACACCTTTCTATTTTGATTTAAGAAACTATACCAACAATGCTGGATCAACAACTCATTTATTCTACAATGATAGAACAGATAGTGCAAATAGTAGTATTACTGATCAAATAAGAATAAAAGATCCAGTAACAGCTGGTAGTAGAACAATATTATATGAGGGATTTGAGGCAAATCAAACTGAAGTGTTTAAAAGAGGTGATGTATTAATTGGCCCAAGAAATGGTAATGGTAATTTATACTTCGTGTTTAACAACAATCCAACAAGTAACAAGTTTGGTGAAGTTAAAGCAAGAATTGCATACGGTCCAAGAGAAGCTAAAGATGGTGATACATTGATGTATAGAAATCCAAGTCACGTAGTAGTAACATTAGGCGAAGACAGTTATGAATATGATATAGGAACAGACGGATTCTACAGAGTTAGTTTCAGATTCGATTTTGATGAGTTTAAATAATGACAACACGATTTAGCAGTGGCAGTATATTTGACGCCCTAGGTAAAAAAACATTAAGATGTTATGAAGCACTAGCAATAGAGCTTCGTAAGAAAAGTGATAACAGTATGGAAAAGATCTTTATCACAAATGCACCGCACGATGTAAAAATAACTGATAAAGATAGTCTCGATAATACTTTAACTGATCAAACATTTACAAGTGTAGGACAATTTTTAGGATTTAGTCAGATATCAGAAGAACGATTATTTACAACCAGCGAAATAACAATAAGTTTAGCAGGTATTCCAGCATTTGATGGAACAGTAGATGATGGAAGTGGAAATCAAGTAAGACTAAACTTTATACAACAATTTTTAAATTACAATTATGTAGATCAACCAGTAAGAATATACAGAGTGTTTTTTGATGAAGACATAACAAACATTGGTAACTTGCTTATGTTTGATGGAAGAATAAGTGCACCAGTTATTGAAGATGATCCAGCAGATACAACAACAGTGGCGGCAACTTGTGCCAGTCATTGGCAGGATTATGAAAGAACAAACGGTGTAATTACAAACGATAATAGACAACAAAGTCTTTATACAGGAGATAGAGCTTTTCAATATGCCAGTAAACTTATACAAGATATTAAGTGGCAAAAAGGATAAGGAGTAAAAATGGATTTACAACAACAAATTAAAATGGGTGCTTTCATTAGTAAAAGAGAAGGTATGCCATTCAAATGGAACGTAAACGATTGTAACACTTTCTTTATAGAAATGCACGATTATGTTTACGGCACAACAGATTATTTAGATAAAGTAAAAGACGCATACAGTCACAAAGAAGGTGCTAAAGAGTTTATGAGAAAATTAAAAATAACACCAGCTATGTGGCTACATTTAAGAGATTACAAAGAACTAAAAGCAAAAAACCCACAATGGGAAAACGGTGATGTAACAACAATCGAAAGAGGTTATTATGCCAGTGTTTATGTTTATTTCGAAGGTGCTTTTTGGACAGTTCCAGAAGGACAAGAAATAAAAGGTTATCATCCTAAAGCATTTAAGAAGATAACTGAAAAAAGAAATTGGAGAAAGTAAATGGGTAAGGCCGTAAAAAGTTTAGCAATGATTGCAGTGGCAGTATTTGCTCCATATGCCGCCGCATCTTTAGGATTAACAGGATTTGCGGCCACAGCATTTAGTTTCGTATTACAAGCCGCGGCAAGTGCAGTATTAGGACCTAAAGCAGGTGGCGGTGGCGGTGGAGTTACTGACAGTGGCTTTATGGTCAACAAAGGTTCAAACGTTGCCGCTGTTCCTATAGTATATGGTGATAGACGTATGGGTGGTATACGTGCTTATGTTAACACCAGTGATAGTAGTGGAAATGTTAGTGCTGATGATGATACAAAATACTTACACGTTGTATTAGCAGTAGCACAAGGTGCATCAGGATCAAACGCAAACAGTATTGATGATATAACAGCAGTTCAATTTAACAACACAGAAGTATGGAGTGGAAGTGTTAAAGGACAAAGCGGAAGTGTATCAAGCGACTATAGTAGTAAACTATCTTTAAGAATGTGGTTGGGAACACACGATCAGAGAAGTGGAAATGATAACACCAGTGGACAAAGTTATAAAGTAGGTGCAAACTTTACAAAAAGTGTAGAATGGACAGATGTAGCTGATAATAACGGACATCATATGAAAGGTATAGCTTACATATATGCTATTATGGAATATGATAGAGATTTATTCCCAGGTGCCCCAACTATTACGTGTGATATAAAAGGTAAAAAAGTAAAATCAATAACAAGCACAAGCACACACCCAACAAGTTATGTAAACACAGATGCAGAACGTGTTAACCCAGCAAATATTATATATGATTATCTTACAGATGTAACTTATGGAAAAGGGATTTCAACAAGTGATATAAACATTGAAAGTTTTAAAAACGCAAGAGATTATGCACAAACATTGTTAACGGCTACAATAGGTGGTGTTAGACAAACAAATATTACGTTTAATGGTGCTATAGATACAGCAGATACATTATTCAATAACACACAAAAATTATTGACGTGTGCTAATATGAACCTTGTTTATGCCAATGGTGAATATCAACTTAAACCAGTAAAAGAAGAAAGTTTCACAAGTGCATTTGATTTTAACAAAGATAATATGATAGGTAAAGTTACTACTAGTTTAGGTAGTAAACAATCAAGATTTAACAGAATGAAAGTAAACTTCTTTAATCCAGATTTAGAATGGCAACCAGATAGTATAATTGTAGAAAATGCAACATACTTGGCAGAAGACGGTGGTGTAATAAATGAAAAGACTGTTGACTTACCAATGACAGGATCAACAACAGATGCAAATGATTTAGCAACTCGTATAGGAACATATTATTTAGATTTAAGTAGACATCAAACTATTATGAGTTTCAAAGCAAGTCACGAAGCATTAAAACTAAACGTAGGTGATCCAGTTACAGTAACACACGATGTTTATAATTTTAGTGCAGAAAAATTTAGAGTAAATAGTATTACATTGTTCCCAGATGCAACAGTAGATGTTATACTAGAACAATATGCACCAGATGCAACATACTTGGAGAAAGATTAATGAGATTAGTAGGCGAAAACGGAAATATAGTAGCACAACCAATTGATATTGAAACAGCAACAGGTATTGATGTATTACAAGATATTGTAAACGATACTAGTCCACAACTTGGTGGTAATTTAGATGTAAATGGTAATAAAATTACAAGTGTTACAAATGGTAATATTGATATTGAACCACACGGAACAGGTAATGTTTTATTGGGTAATTTTACATTTGATGCAGATGCTACTGTAG
>CAACVD010001072.1_pt1 | contig 13197 bp, 12 predicted proteins | sample 2381771 | NCBI WGS metagenome assembly CAACVD01 (sample SAMEA5211965, study PRJEB30684) | marine metagenome | biome: Marine; feature: Epipelagic; material: Water | collected 2015-10-15 | depth 15 m | reverse complement strand
GCACCCCGTCAAGCTATGGGAATACGCACAGCAGGAGAGAAGACAGCCTTTGAAGTGCAAACCCTACAGAATGCATCCTCACGCATCTTTGAACATAAGACAGCACACTTTGAGAGAGTATTCTTGGAGCCTATCCTGAATGCTATGTTTGAAGTATCAAGTGGGTGCTAGACACTTTGCTGAACGTGCACGTAGAGTACAGAGCCTTACCCAGCTTTACCAATTAAAACTACAAGACCCAACAGTTGCAGCCCACATGTCAGGCAAAGAGTTTGCCCGTATACTCGCAGAAGAGTTAGGTGAAATGACATTGTTCGGGGAGAATATCTCAGTCCAAGAACAACTAGAAACACAGTTACAAGTCCAAGAAGCTGAGATGGAAAACCAAGAAGTATTAGCACAAGCACAGGAGCTAGGATTATAATGCCAAAGAATAAACCTTATGGCGGTAAAGCCAAGAAAAAAGAACCAGTTAAAACTATGAAGAAGATGGCAACAAAAAAGAAAAAATAATGAAATCTTCTTGGTTCAAAGATTGTAAGACAAAGGAAGAAAAGGCTAAAGTTAGTCAAGTGCTTTCATCTAACAGAGAAAGCCTCCTACGTCTTGAAGTAATTCTTGAGTCTATGCTTGAGAATAGACCGACTACGATGGACTACGATTGTCCTTCTTGGTCACACAAAGTAGCTGATCGTATCGGTTACAACAGAGCACTAACCCAAGTGCTTGACATTATCAACTTAGACAAGGAATAAAATTATGGTATTTACTGACAGCGCTGCAACCAAACAGCCTGAACAGAACGCAGAGCAGACACAGACAGAAGCCTCACCACAGGCATCCTTTCTGGATAAACTCGTAGAGACAAAGGGTGAGAATTGGCGTGACCCTGAGACTCTTGCTAAAGGTAAACTTGAAGCAGATGGCTATATTAAAAATCTTGAAGATCAATTAGTCCAGATGCGAGAGGATATGAAGAAGCAAGATTATCAAGCCGATCTTCTAGCTCAACTCCAAAATAAGGCCACTGAAACTACCACAGTGAATAACGGAGAGTCCAACAATAATAATGGTAGCATTGACACACAGAACACCACTGGAGTTGTTGATGAGGATACTTTGAAGAGCCTTGTTGAAAAGACACTTACTCAACGAGAGAAGAATAGCACTGTACAGCAGAATCTTTCTCAAGTTGATAAAGAGTTAGAAAGTTCTTTTGGTACTGAAGCTGCGGCTACAGTCCAGAAAAAAGCTGAAGAGCTAGGTATGTCAATGGATCGTTTACGTGACATTGCATCTGAATCTCCTTCAGCATTCTTTACTCTTATCGGTCAACCAGAAAAGACCTTTAGCCCTATGGTTCAAGGTTCGGTTCGTACTGAGGGTGTCAACATGCAAGCCTCGGCTGATAGGAACTGGTCTTATTACCAGAGTCTACGTCGAGAAAATCCTAATCAATATTATTCGCCTAAAATTCAACAACAACTTATCCAAGATAAGATGAAGATGGGTGATAAATTCGGCAACTCATAGAAAGGACTAGCAAATGGCTGGTATGATTTCATCAAATGCGGATATGCAAAGGCTTATCCGTTCAGAGGTTTACTCCTCAGAACTAAAAGACATCCTTCGGGATGAAATGCAAGCACAACGGTATGTCCGTATGCTAGAGGGTTTTCCTGACGGAACAACCTTTACAATCCCAACCATCGGGGAAACAACTGCGTCTAACTATACAGAAGACAATGCTGTTTCATACGTTCCTATGGACACAGCGGAGTTTCAATTCACAATTGATCAGTACCTGCAATCAGCTTCTTACCTTACTAAGAAGGCTTCTCAGGACTCATTCTATGCTGCTCAGTTAGAAGCTCGTTTTGTTCCTGAACAAGAACGTGCAATCATGGAACATTTTGAGTCAACTACCTTTGCCTCACCTGAAGTTGGTGTTGCAAACAACTCAGCAGAAGCTCAGAATAGTATTGCTCATCGTATTTCAGGCGGTAATGCTGGTAAGTTAGAGCTTGCTGACTTTGCGTATGCTCGTTATGCGTTGAAGAAAGCTAATGTTCCTGATCGTGGAATGGTTGCGATTGTTGATCCATCTGTTGAATACCAAATCAACACACTGACAAACCTTGTCAACGTGTCTAACAACCCAATGTGGGAAGGTATTGTTCGTGATGGTGTAGCAACAGGTATGCGTTTCGTAGCTAACGTCTACGGCTTTGACGTATATACATCTAACTACTTGAAGGCAACAGTAGCTGACACAGCTTTGGCTGAAAAAGACGGTACAACTACTAACGCCTTTAACGTAAACAATGGTGTTGCTAACTTGTTCTTCTCCTCAGATGCAGGTGCTAACCCATTCGTGGGTGCATGGCGTCAAATGCCAGAGGTAGACTACGAGTACAACAAAGACTACCAACGCCACGAGTATGTAACTACCGCTCGTTACGGTGTTAAGAAGTATCGTCCAGAAGGTATTGTTACTATCGTAACTGACCCTGACGTATAATAAAATTAAGGGTGGCTCCTTCGGGGGCCATCTTTTCTCTTGACAACACTTATATTTATATGTATAATACTTAAAACACTGGCAGAGGTTTCTAATGGCTAACGTAGAACATAGTGCACTTACAGGTAGTGACTTACATGAACCTAAAGCATTAGCAGGTCAAACTGCTGGTAAAGTTTATGTCTCTAATGGTAGTAACTCAGGGGCTTGGACAGCTAGACAAGATTTAATTACCGTTCACATCCATGATATTTCAACAGCAACAGATATTTATGTTCCTATTATAAATGCAGGTACAGTTTCTAAACTTCAAACAGTAACTTCTGCTGCAATCGCTGGATCAGATTTAATTATAACAGCTTATAATTCTTCTAGTGCTTCGATGGGAAACTTAACGGTTACTCAGTCAGGGTCTGCTGCGGGGGATGTAGATGTTTTGTCACCTAGTTCAAACAACATAGTAACGGCAGGAAGTTACATTAGGATTAATGGTGACGGTGGACCTTCAAGTCACGTTGATGTAATGCTTCTTATTGCCGTGGATCGTACCTCATGAAGACAACTCTTTTACAAATTGTACAATCTATTTTGTCAGACATGGATTCTGAGGATGTCAATAGCATTTCAGATACCGTTGAGGCTCAACAGATTGGGTCAGTAGTAGAGGATACCTACTACAATATTATTGCTGCTCGTGAAATACCTGAGCACAATAAGCTAATGACATTGACAGCTATGGCTGACTCAGCTAAACCCACTCACTTCAAGTACCCTACTAACACAAAACACATTGATAGAGTAGAGTATAACGTAGGGACTGTGGCTAAGAAAGACTTTGCTGAAGTAGCCTTTGTTGATCCAGTTTATTTCTTAGACAACATGGATGAGTCAGGTTTACTCGTAGAGACTTACGATGGTAACTTAGACATCTTTGTCGGAACAACCACAGCTCCTAGCTACTACACATCATTTGATGATGAGTATGTTATCATGAACTCTTACGATAGTGCTGTAGATACAACCCTACAGTCATCTAAGATAAGAGCCTTTGGTTCTGTGTATCCTACGTTTAGTCAGACAGATTCTTTTGCACCTGACCTAGATAACACATTGATGCCATTGCTGTTAGCTGAAGCTAAGTCAACTTGTTTCTCACTGTTCAAAGGTGGTTCAGACCCTAAGGTTGAACAGGCTGCTCGTCGTTTAAAGTCTTACGTTATGAATGACCAGTATAAAACTAAACGGCCTAACATTAGGAATTACTACGGAAGACATTAATGATCGAGTACAAACACGATACAGAAAATCAATACTGTTTGTGTAAATCAGATAAGTTACTAGCTGAAGTATACATTGAAAAAGAAGTTGGTGGTTATAGATTTTTCACTATTCGTTATCAACGTGGGTCAGTTCCCAAAGAACTATCAGGTAGATACACGAACATACCAGCAGCACAGAATGCCCTAGAACGGTACTTGCGGAACAAACCTGTTTCTAAAACTAAACGGGTAAGAGAGTACGCAGACCAAAGAGAGATGGAACGAAATGCCGCAAAGTCTAAATCAAAAGGCAGTTAATAACTTTATTAAAGGTTTGATCACTGAAGCTGGTGAGATGACTTTTCCTGAAGGTGCCTCTACAGATGAGTTGAACTGTGATTTACGGCGTGATGGTACTCGTAGACGTAGACTAGGTGCTAAGCTAGAGGATGGGTATGTTCTAGAAACAGCCAATCAAGGGACAGGGATTTACGGTGACATACCTTTGTCTAGTTTTACTTGGAAGAATGTTGCAGGTAATCCTGACATAGAGTACCTTGCAGTGCATAACGGGGACTATGTTCTTTTCTACGATCAAAGTGCACCCCCTTATTCTGGAAAGTATCTAGGAAAAATAACTATACCCGATCAAGGCTATACAGGAGGAAATAATTTAGCTCACGCCTTATCTTTTTCTTCTATTCAAGGATTTTTAATAGGTACACACGCTACGTCAGGAAGTACTTTTTCTGTAAGCGCTTCTAATATTGCTACTACTCCTACTTTTACCGCTTCCTCTATAAACCCTAAAATAAGAGACTTTACTTTTCAGACTTTAGACTTGTCTACTCTTTATAAAGAAAGCCCTTCTGCAATAAATGGCGATGGAAGTAACAATACTGAAACAAGACGTGTATATGACACACTTAACTCAGGTTGGTCCTCTAAAAATAACGGCAGAACCACAACTGACACGGATCATTCACAGTTTACAGGAACAAGTATAGGTCATTATAAAGCCAATAACTCTCAAAAGTATCCTGCTTTAACGCACCCTTGGTTTTCTGGTAAAAATACTTCAGATCAATTTGATATAGCTGAATGGGAAAAAATTGACGGGGGTAATTCTCTTTCAGGCAACGGTCACTATATTCTTGACATCTTCAATATTCTTGGACACTATAGAACAGAGGCTGTTAATAATGAGTTAGGTTCAGGAACTATTGACTATGTTTCATCAATTACTAAATGTAGATTTAGGTGTTGTGAAAGTTTTTCTGGAAGAGTTTTTTACGGAGGATTAGATAACGGAGAGTTTACAAACAGAGTTTTCTTTACTAAATTAATTGAAAGTGCAGATGATTTAGGTGAGTGTTATCAACAAAACGATCCTACCTCTGAGCATTTGTCTACTTTGCTTCCTACTGATGGTGGGGTAATTCACCTACCTGATGCTGACAAAATACAAAGACTGTATGCTTACCAGAGTTCTATCTATGTATTTGCTGAGAATGGCGTCTGGCAGATAAGTGGTGTTGATGGGGTATTTAAGGCTGATGCTTATTCTGTTAACCGTGTAAGCCGTGTAGGTATTCTTAATGCTCAGAGCTTTGTGGCTGCTGATGGTGCACCTTTCTGGTGGTCACGTTACGGTATCCATACACTGAGCACTGATCCAGTGTCAGGACAAGGTGCTGAACAGAATATTTCTGTAACAACTATACAGGGTTTCTGGGATAATATTGATGCTGATGCTAGAGAAAAAGTTATTGGTAAGTTTGATCCTATTAACAAAAGAATATACTGGGGCTATCCTAACAAGGATGCTTCTCATGCATATAAAATAAACAACTTTTTAATACTTGACATAACTCTTGGTGCTTTTTACCCTTGGAAGATTGAAGACAAAACATCCCAACAGTATGAATCTTATATTGTTGGTTTTGAGTTCTATTCAGGTTTTGGTTCAGATGAATTAGTTAGAGATGTTAGAAGTGGAACTGATGGGGTAGATGATGTTTTGTCAGCTAGTGGGGCTAATGATGTTGTCTCAACGGCTGTCAATTACCATAACACAGGTGATCCAAATATAATCTTACTTATTAGTGCTACCTCTAGCACACAAGCGACTAATAAACTTACTATGGGTTCTTTTTCAGGTGGTGACTATAAGGATTGGGGTGAGACTGACTACACATCCTTTGCTGAAACAGGGTATGACTTCGTAGGGGATGCTATCTTAAAGAAGAATGCACCTTACCTTGTCACCTACTGTCGGGTAACTGAGACAGGATTTACAGGAAACCCTCAGGCTGGATACGAGGCTGTTAATCCTTCAGGTCTTCTTGTCTCATCTTCCTTTGACTTTAGAGAAACCTTTAGCCCTTCTCAACAAGTATACAGAAAAAAGTATCCAGTTGTTGTAGATCCTAACAATTTAGACTTGTATGATTACCCTGAAGATGTTATAACTTCTCGTGTAAAACTTCGTGGACATGGACGTTCAATGAGGTTAAGATACGAAAGTGAAACTGGCAAGGACTTCATACTTATTGGATGGGGTATTGTCCAAGGTAGGAACCCTAGGTATTAATGCTTAAATATAGAAATCTTATAATACAAGAAGAAGACTATCTAAAACTTAAACCTGAAGCTAACGATTTAATTTTAAAAAATTGGGAAGACACAGGTTTAGAAGACTTAGAGTTAGACCCAGATTGGTCCTCGTATGATGTGCTATATCAGGCTGGATGTTTTGGAGTATACACAGCTAGAGAAAACAACGCTTTAGTAGGTTACTTGGGGGTTCTCGCAAGAAACCACCTTCATTATAAAGGTAGTGTCTTTGCTTCAAATGATGTTTTATTTTTAGATAAAGACTATCGAAAAGGTTTGGCTGGGTACTTTTTAATAAAGTATTCTTTAGAAGACTTAAAGAAAAAGGGTGTAGATGTTTTTCTTTTTAACTCTACGGTAGAAAAACCTTATGATCCAATTTTAAAAAAGTTGGGTTTTAAACATCACGAAAATCTATACATTAAAAAGGCAGAGTCTTAAATGGGAACAGGATTAGAAATAGCAGCTTTTGCAGCGGTCATAGGTGGGACAGGTTATCAGATCTACCAAGGTGAGCAAGCTGCATCAGCAGGTAGAAAACAAGCAGCAGCACAGCAACGTCAACAACAATTAGCTGCGACTAGATCTCGTAGGCAAGCCTTGAGACAAGCCCAGATGCAACGATCTCAGACCTTAGTAGCTTCCCAAGCATTGGGTGCAGCAGGTGGTTCAGGGGTAGCTGGTGGTCTTACAGGTCTACAGTCTCAGCTAGGGTCTAGCCTAGGATACTCAGGTATGCAAGGGCAATTATCTGGTCAGATTTCAGCCTTTGGTGCCCAGCAACAAACAGCTATGTCGAGAGCACAAACAGGTGGAGCCATAGCTGGTTTAGGTATGCAGACTTTGAGTATGACAGGGACTAAAAATATTCAAAATCTTTACGGTTCTGCTGCGGATGCCTTCACTCTTGGTACTAGAGGTCTGGGGAGCTTTAGTTAATGGCGACTATTCTAGGACAGGGCATTACAAAGTCAGTCTTCTTAGGTGATGATGAAGAAGAAACTAACGTCACACCTATAGAAGATCCTCGTTCATCTGCTGTTGAACGAAAGGATACTGCTGTCCTAGGTGCTACAGGTAAGCTACCTGAAGAATTAGAGATACCTCATGCTGAGATAACTGAGAGAGTAAACTTAGCTTTGTCTGCTGCTGTAAGTTCTTACACAGATGAGGGTGCTGAAGTATATGAGACAGCAGAAGAATTACAGGATCAGGCCAAGAAGGGTGCTGATCTTGTTTCTATTGGTGACTACTTCGATAACTCCTTCCATGCTATGGATAACCCTAGACTTACAAGTGCACAGAACCTAGCATCTATGAAGTACCAGCTAACAGTTGACAAACTAACTGACGCTATTCAAGATCGTGCAGCTTCAACGAATGCTGGTTCAGTCTTGAATTGGTTTGATCGTTACATCCTAAGACAGTTTCCTATCGGTGCCTTTGAAGATCTTACAATGAAACGTAAGAATGTTTCAGAAGAGTTTGCTCGTGCTCTTGCAGGTAATATGTCTATGGAAGAGTATGAAACATTACTTGACACAAGACTAGACGAGTATCTTGGTCAGGGTGTTTTGTTTGCGGATAACCCTGCTGCTGTTGCTGATCTGTATGCAACAATCGAAAGGTTCGGGAACAACGACATAGCTGTTACTGAGGCTATTATTGGGGCTATCGACATATTCCCTTTTGTGTCAGCTGGTTTCAGCATAGGTGCTAAGAGTGTAAAGGCAGCTAACCGACTAGGTGAAACTAGAAAGATTGCTAAGGTACTCACAGATATTTCTCAGTCACCCACAGCATCTACTCGTGCAGGTGTTATCAATGGACCTGATGCTGCAACGGATGTTGCTGAGAATATAGCTGCACGTTCAGATGACCCTGAGAACTTAGCAAGCATGGGGCCAAGCCTTACAGATCCTTTGTCTGACAATGCTCCTGTACGTCCACTAGGACAAGCTGCTATGAATAACCATACAGCCACACAAGTAACAAAGGAAGCCTTTGAGTACGTTGGACGTACTATGGGTGACATATATGATCAAAAACTTTTACAAGAATATATCACTACTAGGGTTAGTAACATTGCATCTACACTTAATAGGGGTGTTATCAACGCAAAGCTTGACGGACGAACAGAGAAACTTACCGTTCTCCTTGGTCATCCAAAGACAGGCAAAGCTTTAACTAAAGATGCTGCTGAGAAGTATGCTGAGAATGTACCTGAAGCTAATGTCGTAGCTATCAATGCTGACAAAGGTGCCTATGCTGTTCAGGTAGATGAAGTAATTAAGATGGATGACTTCATTAAGACTGACAAGTATGCCCAACTGCAACACGTAGAGGGTGTAACAGGTAAGCTGTTCAGCAAACTATTTCAAAGACTACCGACTTCTGGGTATCACCTGCTTGACAATGCTGATGCAACTAACTTAGCCTACCGTGCTGAGAGTGGTGCTGTTAGACTTAATCAACTTAATAAGCCAATGATTGATCAAGTCAATAAGATGTCAGGTAAAGAGATCGATGAAGTAGGGGATATTATTCAGAGGCTACAGTCTCAGGATTTGTCCTCTCAAAGAAACTGGTTTACAGATGATGAGTTCAGTGATCTCTGGAGGGCTGACCATAAGGGTATAGCACCTTCTCAAAAAGTGCTGGATGGTTACAGAGCCTTAGTCAACCTGTCTGACCACACTTATCATTTACGTGCCACAAGTCTTGTCAGAAGAATGCATGCAAACGGCTATCGTCGGATAACTGTTAATGTTGGTGGAGAAGAAACATTCCTAGCTGGTAAAAAACTAGGAGAGCTACCTTCAGATGTTAATGAGTTTATCGATGCTGACTCAGGGGTAAAATTTACCAAGGATGACTACGATGGACCTATGGTTAATGTCTTTGAAATTGACATGGACATTGGTGGCATCAAGTATGTTGTAGACACCCGTACAATAAAACCATTAGAGCCTGAAGATGCCTTAGGTTATAATGCAGGTGGCCCTCGTGTGAACCCTGAGGCAACTGACTTTGTTGTAATGCTAGACAAAGATGGCAAACCTTTAAAGGTAGCTCTGTCAGCTAGTTCAACCAAGTCAGCTACTACGGCTGCTAAACAGATGGGTAATCTTTACAGAGCATTGAAGGCAGGTGTTTTGTCAGATGATCTTGTCAAGGCTAACAACTCTTGGTATCCAGCTTTAACTAAAGTAAAAGACTTTGAGGATTTTGCAGTAGATGCAGGGTTAAACCTAGACGTAGACGATCTTCAGTTCGCAACTAAACGCCGTGATGAGAACATCTTTACCGCTGGACAGGAAGATGCATTCGTTCCTAATGGATCACTGACAGAGTTTGCTATCTTCTCTAATAGACGTAATGACAATCCTTTGATTCACTTTGGTGGTCTGTCTACAGCTAATGACAACCCAATTAATGCGGTATTAAATCAAGTTAATACTGAAAGCAGACGGTTAGCTTTCTCTAATTACAATGATGCTATTCAGGTTTCACTAGGTAAAAAGATTAAACAACTAGCTGAACCAAATAGTCCTAATATAAACTATAGAGCTTACTATAGAAATATAGAGAACTACTTGCCTAAGGATTCAACTAATCCTATCATAAGAAAAATATATGAACGCAAGAATATAACAGAGATGCGTCAAGGTGCTGAAGGTTGGGGGGACAAGTGGGCTGATCGTGTGTCACAGGATATGTCTAATCTTGTCTATGACAACATAGGTGTTAAGTTTAACCCTAGCAACCCTGCACATGCTTTGACTAACTTTGGGTTTAAGACAACCTTCTTTGCTGATCCTTTTCAGATGCTTCTTCAAGCGGCACATTCAGTAAACATTGTGGGTATGGCAGGTTTAGATGACGGTATAAAAGGTGCTGTCATGGGTAATCTTCTTCTGAAATCTTTAAAGCTAGAGGGTAAACCTTTAGACATTATGCTTGATCGTATGGCTAAACGATTTGGTTACAGCAAAGATGAAATGACAGAAGTGCGTCAACTATTTATTGACAGTGCTCGTTATGAGATTGACCCGACAAACCTTATTGAAGGTTATCAAGCACCGACAAACTCTATCTCTCGTTCTCGTAAGAAAACTGCCCGTGTTGTAGGCAATACTCTCAACAAAGGTTGGGAGAAAACTATGAATGCAGGTATGTTCTTCTTCAATAAGGGGGAACAAATAACTCGTGTGACATCTTTTGGTGCAGCAGTCCGTAAGTGGAAGGCTCAGAACCCTGACAAATCTATATTGTCTCCTGAAGGACGTACATGGGTTACAAATAAAGAACAGGCATACTCCTTAAACATGACAAATATGAGTCGTTCTCAGGTACAGCAAGGTTTGCTGAGAGTACCCACTCAGTTCTACAGCTATATGCTAAGATCCTTTGAAGGTATCTTCGTAGGAAAAGACCTTACGGTACGGGAAAGAATGGGCTTTGCTGCTATGGTAGGACCGTTCTTTGGTATGACAGGGCTAGGCTTATCTTCAGCTACCTCATCAGCCGTGGATTCTATGAACAGCTACCTTCCAGATGATATGCAGATAGAAGCTGGCAACGATATGTATAGGCTGGTAAAGAATGGCCCTATCGATGCTCTGTTTGCATGGGCTGATGACAGGCTAGTAGGTGATCGTGCACCTGAAGTGTCAGCAGCAAGTCGTGTCTCTCTAGGTGATGGTGTGGTAGACACCTTTAGAAACTATCGTGATGCATCTGCCCTTGAGATTGTTGGTGGTGCAGGTGGGGGCAAGGCTGGTGATGCATTAGTTGACTTTGCTCAAACACTAGGGGCTATTAAACGTGGCGACGAAATTGTTGTCAAGGAAAAAACAATTGAGTTGTTCAGAAACTTTAAGTTCGTAGACAACCTGTCTAAAGCTTACGGTATCTTACAGTACGGAACATACTCATCTAAAACAGGGGCTAGAATAGATGCAAACTTTACGAACATGGATGCTTTATTTGCAGCAGCAGGTATCCCTCTTGAAGAAGTACAGCAAGTCTATGACTCAAAAGATATTATCTATAGCTCCAATAAAACTTATCGTCAGTATTCTAAAGAGATAGATAATAGAATAAATTTGTTCTGGGACGCTGTCAATAACCAAGATGCTGAAAGAGCTAACGAATACATGGACAGTATTTATTTGTCTATTAGTCGATTCACAGGGCTAAGTCCTGAGTTACGCCAACGACTAAGAGATCAGGTACTAAGAGGGTTCTCAGACACGACAACCTTTGAACGTGTAGAACAGTTACGGCGTATCGGCAGAGCCACAGAAGCAGAACAACTACTTGAAACAACGAGGTAGACTTTATGTCAGTATTTAATCCTACACTTGAAACTGAAATTAGGTATGAGCAGCCAGTTCAAGCACCTCGTCAGTTTAGCCCTGTTGCAGCATTGGCTGATACAGCTACACAAGCCTTAAAGATATTTGAGCCTTCCAGACCAACACAAGCTGGTATAGCTTCAGCACAATTAGCTGAGTTTGGTGATGAAATAAACAGAGCAATAGATCTAAAAGAACAAGGCAAACCCTTTAAGTCTAACCTAAACAAAGCTGCTGTTAAGCTTGTTACATCGGGTATTAAAGATGTTCCTGCCGAATTAAAAAGTCTATACTCAGGTGTGTCAGGTGTTGACTTTGATGCCATAGGATACCAAGATGAGGGTGAATACCAAAAGAGCCAAATTCTTTCTAGTGAAAAAGCTACGGCTTTAGCAGCTTCTGTCAGAGCACAGAACCCTAACTTTACTTCAGAAGAAGTAAACTCAGAAGTACTGCAAAGTTTAACTGAAACAGCATTCCTTGATCAACAGGTGGCTTTGCAAAATGCCCGTGCAGCCGCAGGTCTTGATGTAAAGACAACACCTATCGTTGAAAGCATTCAGAATGACTTCGATATTCTAGCTGGTAAGGTAGCTGAGTTTCAGGCGGATGGCATTGTTACAAGAGAAGAATACTTGTCAGCCACTACCTCTGTAAGATCTCTTATATCAGCTAAGTATTCTAACTTTAACAACAACCCTGAGGTAAAGTCTATTCAGGATCAAATGTTCGGTATGTTAGATGACATAGGAAAGGGTGTATCAACAGATCCTCTTGATGTTCAGCTAGACACAATTCAAGTAGCTCTAACTAGGTCTGACTTTAGCCCTGCTACTATTGCAACGATCCGTTCTCTTATAAAAACTAATCCAGATAGCTTTCGTCAGATACTTGAGAAGCAACTTGGTGAACGTGGTGATTCTTTTGTCGATGCTTTGGATAAACTTTGGACAGCACCTTCAGAAGAATTAAAACTAGAGGACATATTCGGTACGAATACACCACCACCTATAGCTTCTAGTGCAGGTGAAAACCCATCCCTAATGGAAATACCTAATGTGGCTGACAATCCTGAGGAATACCAAAAGGTTGTGGAAGGTCTTGGTACAGTAACTTCAACGACTAAGCCAGTTAATATTATTAACAGTGAAGAAACCCGTAATGCTTGGCTGAACAGTATGAATGTAGTGAGTAGTCTTGTTGCATCACAGTCAGACGAATACATTATGGGTGATAAGCTTTTGTCTGTGTTTTCATCCAACGGTGTAGTGGCTAACCTAGACTCTGTTTACCGTACTGATCCTATGAATGCGGCACAAACCAACGATGGTCTTCAGAAGGCTTTAATTTCAGAACGAACTCGCCAGAACAATGAGCTTAACCAGAGATTAGGTCGGGATGACTCCTACTTTAGAGTTGACGGGGATAGATTAGTTCTTAA
>CAACVD010001071.1_pt1 | contig 13203 bp, 15 predicted proteins | sample 2381771 | NCBI WGS metagenome assembly CAACVD01 (sample SAMEA5211965, study PRJEB30684) | marine metagenome | biome: Marine; feature: Epipelagic; material: Water | collected 2015-10-15 | depth 15 m | reverse complement strand
TAGGAACTGCTGGTAGTGTCGCTGTAAGTACAGCCGCAGTTGCTCAGACAACGGTTGCCGTAGATCAAACAGAAGTCTTCGTGGCAAACATCGCAAACGATATTGTCGAAGAGCGTATCGAAGTTCCAATGTTCATTGATACCTTTGTTGATTTCCACGAGTTGAATGATTGGGGTCAAGTGGTTATCGCTGAGAAGATCGCTGCGGTTTCCGAACAGTCACAGATTTCTCAACCAGCTGTTGACGCTCCGGACACCACACAAGGAACCTCTCCTTCTTCACAAAGTTCTTCCGCCGAAAGTTCCTCTCAAAGCGATCAGCCACAACAAGCTGATAAATCATCAGAGTCCCAAAGCCAAGAGCAAGAATCAAAAGAAGATAGTTCATCAGAAGAAAGTGAAGAGGTTAAAGAAAGCGATTCAGAACAAGATAAAGAAGATAAGCAAGAACAAACCCAAGAACAGCAAACTGAAGAACAGAAACAATCTCAAGAAAGTGAATCATCCTCTGAGACTAGCACAGAGTCTAATGATGTCAAGTCCGATTTACCCACAATAGAAACACCTTTTGAACCAATGGATGGCGAGGTAAGCCCCCATAGGGAAGTATCACCAATATAATAATGGAATTTTTTAAATATATATTCGATAACTACAAGGACAATATGCTCGGTATAGCATTTGCCTACATTGGTATAATATCAATAGTGGTGATGTTTTTGCCTAAGGATAACTTCATCTCTAAGCTCTTCAAAGAGTTTGCCTCAATCTTTACATCTTTATTCAAAAAGTGAAAATACTTATCCCATTATTATTCATAAGTACAGCATTGATAGCTAATGTGTTTCTTAATAGCGTAAGCTATGATGTAACTGTAGATATAGGTGAATCAAACTATGTAGAAGGTTTTGTATTTGATGATAATTCAGAAGAAGGAAATATAAAAACTTATTACGAATATATAGAGTTCCAACCAACTGCTACTGGATTTTATGGTTTTAATAATTACTCAAGTGCATTGAGTAGTGGCACTAATGATACATCTGTACTATTATATGAGGGATTTGCATTAGATAATAATTTAATCTATGATATGCCTTGGGCATTCAATGATGATGAGTATACATTCTTTGGTGGAGAACAAGGAGATTCCTTTGATCATAACTTTGAAGAAACATCTCTACCCTTTGATGGTTCAATATCTTTAACTAGTGGTCAAGATTACACAGCGGTGTTCACTTCTTTTGATCCTAACACAACTGGAAGAATACAATTTACAATACAAGGTCCCGGAGAACTTCAAGCGAATATACCAGAGTCTATGCACATTGGTTTAGTTATGGGACTTTGTTTACTAACATTAACACTAATTAAGAGGAAATAACTATGGGATACGAAAAACCTAAACCTTATGCTGGGAAAACCAAGGGTGGTGCACCCGGTAGGAAAACAAATAAAACTCCTAGGAGAAGAAAATAATGCCCGGAGGACTTATATCAGTTGTAGTAATCGGAGACAAGAAGAAGGGTTCTTGCTGTCCAGCTTGTGCCGCCGAAAGTGAAGCAAAGGCTATACGCCGTCCTAGCGTAGGATCAACACGTAAGAAAGTATAATGGCTAAGATTTGTAAAAAAGGAATCGCTTGGGCACGTAGGACTTTTGATAAGTACCCTAGTGCTTATGCTAATATGGCAGCTAGTAAGTATTGTAAAGATCCTAACTACGCCAAGAAATCTAAGAAGAAGAAATAATGGGTGAGCTCAAAAAGTGGAGAGAACAAAACTGGGTACGAATCGGAATTGACGGTTCAATCAAAGGACCTTGTGGAACCTCAAAAGATAAGAAGCGACCAGACCGCTGTCTTCCAATGGCTAAAGCAAAGAGCCTCACTAAGTCTGAAAGAGCGGCTACAGCTCGCAAGAAAAAAGCTGGCGGAGCAAAAGGAAAACAATTCGTAGCGAATACACCAAAAGCAAAAGTAAGAACTAAGAAATGAGTTTAAATAAAAAGAAGATGAAGTGCAACGTACCTCGCCGAGATGTTCAAGGCGGCAAGAAGTTCGTAGTAAAAGCTTGTGAAGGTGGTAAAGAAAAGATTATTCGTTTCGGAGATGCGAATATGAAAATCAAAAAAAATATACCAGCTCGTAAGAAAAGCTACTGTGCTCGTAGTGCTGGCATCAAGGGCGGCAAAGGAAAGATGTCCGCTAACTATTGGTCAAGGAGAGCTTGGGGTTGCTAGATGGCAAGATATGATACATATACTCGATTCGATGACAGAATGTCAGAGGAGCTTGATAGAGGATTCATTGGATTCAATAATCGTCTACGTCCCGATCAGTTGACTGCTGGTATTTTATTCGATAGCCAAAATGGCAGAATGGCACAAAACGGAGAGTGGCAAACTCGTAAAGGTATTGATAATATCAAAGCACCTTTGGCTACTAGTGCTTCAGCTTTGACTTTACCTTTTACTTTAGATGATGGCGGAACAGAGCCACAATTAAATGATGGTGCTGTCAATGAAGTTTACGGTTCTTGTATTTTCTCTGACCCTAATGATGAGTCCGAAAGTTATATTATATTAGCCGCTAATACAAAAGCTGTAGCAGTCAAAGTATCAGACCCTAGTACTACATATGATTTAAGTTACGGCGGAGAAACGATTTCATCTGCGGTAGAAATGATTCAAGCATTTAATAAGTTGATTATATTTAGAAAAGGAGACACTCCTTTAGAAAAAGATTTATCCGCTACAAATATTAATACTAGTCCAACTTTGGACAAAGTTACAAGCGGTGAGTACCTTCAACCCACCCAGATTGTTTGTGCAAGCGGTGAGTTTGCTTTGATTGAAAACAGAGGGATTGTACATCGAACAGACGGAGTATCTCAAGGAGATATTATTTCAGTCGTAGGGGATAAAACTCTTAGTGGAGATCAAACATCTGGTTTGATAATTGGAGAAAGGTTTACGGTAGCCAAAATATTTGCTGTTGGTTCTACACAAAATATAACAAGTGCGACCTCAACATCTGTAACTGGAGGTGAGTTCGATGGATTGTATAAAGTAACTTGTACTTTGAATGCTCACGGTTACGATGTTGGTGACCCTATTGATATAGCTGGTTTCACTCCTTCTAGCAATGTAGCTAACGGAAAGAAATTCGTAGCTGAACGAACAACAAATGAATTTATTTTTTACGTAGATGGAAACCCAGCACTATCTGGTGCAACAACTGGCACAGTGGCTCTAGGTGATGGATTCGAGTTTTACTTAGATCCATCTAAGACAAGCACCCACGTTACAGACGGACAAAGTTTAACAAGTACACCAGTATTTGCTAGAAAGGTTTCTGGAGGATTGGGATTTACTCATATGCCAGCACCGGAGTACGGTGTATATCATCAACGAAGACTTGCAGTCCCTTATCGCTATAGTGTAAGTAACACAGCTGATACATATGAAGATCGCAAAATATTTGATGAGATTCTTATATCAGATATTCTAGATACGGACACATACGATCAAGTATACGGACAGTTTAGATTCAATGCTGGTAAGTCCGATTTCAATGTAGGTATGTTATCATTTTCGGATGACAAACTAGTTGTATTCAACCGTAATAGTATTCATATCGTAATAGGAAATACGGATTTGAGTTCGTTTCAATCTCAGTTACTTACGGATGAAGTTGGTCTAACTGCTCGAAACTCGGCAATCCAAGTTGGAAATCAAATTATATTTTTATCAGATAATGGTGTTTACGGACTTAGCTTCGTGGATTTATATAACCTTCGTGGAAATGAAGTACCGCTTTCTGAGAGTATTCAGAAGACAATAGATACAATTAACAAAGCACACGTAGACAAAGCTAGTGCTGTATATTTCGATAATAAATATTATTTAGCTGTTCCTACTGGAAGCTCTACATTTAACAATACTTTATTGATTTATAACTTCTTAAATAAAAGTTGGGAGTCTATAGATACTGTAAATAATGTAGACACAGATGGTAATTCTTTCTCATCCTTTGAGTTCACTAAATTATTAGTAGCTGGTAAAGGTTTAAAAAGAGGGGTGTACGTAACAAATACAGACGGTGGTATTCATAGACTAGAAGTATTCACGGATGGTATCGATAGAGTAATCACAGATATTGGTCAACCAGCAGTATTAAAAGAAACTAGAGTTCAAGGTTCAGCTACTACTAGAATGTTTACACTAGGTTCCATAGACCGCAAGAAGTTTAATAACTTTGAGATACATTTGCAATCCGGTCCAGATAACTCATCGGATGTATCTATAGCTGCTACAACAGAAAATTTAGATTCCGAGCCAGCTCTTGACCTAAAGAAAGCTAGTAACTATATAGGAACTGTAATAGCACCAGACGAGGATGTATCCGTCAGAGGACGCATTGGAAATAAAAGAGCCTACGGTTTACAAGTGACTTTAACAAGCATTCTAGGTAGACCTAGATTTAGATCTCTCAAAATCGCCGGAGCTGAGACGTTCCGCTCGACAAGTAGTGTACAATAGTAATAAATAATTTCATAAAGATATGTCTATTTTAGTAAAAGGAACCGACTTTGGTCCAACAGAACAAGTAACATCTGGAAAGCTAGATAATCTAGTAGATGCAGCTTCATTCACAAATACTTCAGAGGTTGCAGTAAACTATACTGGTAGCACTGGTACTTGCTTACAAGGCGGCGGATTAGAGGTTACATCAGCTGGTCAATTACAGATTCAAGATGGCGAAGTAGACTTAGTTAAATTTTCTACTGCTCTAAAGGATTCAATACATCCAATCGGTATTATATTAGAGACAACAGAAGAAAGTACAGCCGCAGCTTTCCAAACAAAAATAGGATTTGGAACTTGGGAAGCTTATGGAAGTGGTCAAGTTACAGTCGGTATTGATTCTGGAGATGATGATTTTGATGCAATAGGAAGCGGAACTAATACAAACGGAACAACTGGTGCTAAGACTCATACGTTGACGCAAGCCGAAATGAATCACAATCATATATGGGCTACGACTGGAGGAACTGGTGCTGATCTTAGTATAGCTGTGACTACTAATGGAAGTAGAAATGATACATTTGATGGCAACGGAGATAGCAGAGAACTTACTTCAGATGGAGCATTATCCGGCACTAATCACACAGATAATAATCGTGCACTAGATAGTACATCTGTTACTGCTCACAACAATTTACAACCGTATATAGTAGTATACAGATACAGAAGAACAGCTTAATATGAAAAACTTTTTAATAGAATTTTTTAGACCTCTAGATAATCTTATCTTTAATTACTTTGTAAAGATCGGAGCGGTTAAATGCATTGATCTGGGCACAGCTTTTTCAATAGGAGGTAATATTTTAGGTGGTATCTTCGGAAGTAAAAAGGCTAAAAAAGCAGCTCGTCAAAGAGCAGCAGCATTACGCAGTGCTTACGCTCAATTTAGATCCCCGGAGGATATAATCTCACAACAGTACGGAGATGGTCTTTATGGCAAACAAGCAATGGGTGCTATCTTGGGTAGAGAAGCTGAATTAATTCCACAGTTTCAAGAATTAGCGGAACTTAGAGCTCGTGGCATTCGTGACATTCAAGAGGAATCAAAGCTACGTCAGTTAGGTTTATTGGGTGAATACGGTGCAGATATTAGGGAAACCTTAGAAGACCCAAGATTAGCACAGCTAGCTGGTATGGATATAGCCGAAGCTGAAAGATTAACAGCCGAAGCTGCTGGACCACTTGGAGTAGAAGCCACTAGAACAGCTGAACAAACTGCACTAGGATTAGGTCAAAGAATGGGGAGAGTAGGAGATGCTTCTACATTAGCTAGAGCCGCTCTAGGTAGAGAGTCCGCACAAAGAGCACGTAGACAAGAAGCCTCTGGTGCACGTCAAAGAGCTTTGGTATCAGCTGGGCAAGCTAGAGTAGATCCGTTTCAATTTATGTTTGGTGCACCTTCTATAGAGGAACGTCAATTCTTGGCAGCTGGACTTGGACCACAAGTAACAGACCCCGGACAAGCTATTAATCTAGGATCCGCAGAAGACTTACGCAAAGCACAAGCTATTCTGGGTGAAGGTCAAGCTATAGCTCAAGGCACTGCGGCTAGTGGACAGATATTAGGTCAAACAATCGGAGGTATCGGTAATATCCTAGGTGGTATGGATTTCGGTAGCCGAGGAGCTAGTGTTGCATCAAATTTTCCGGGCGGCGTAGGATACGGTACAGTTCTAGCACCACCATCTGGAGGATTTCCATCAACTTCACCACAAAATCCATTCGCTGGATTTAACCCATTTCAAGGATAATGCTTAGAGGATCATCACCAATTCAATTATCTCAACTCGATATAAGCCCCGCGATTCAAGCTGGGGCTTTGGAGGCTCAAGCTGCCGTGAACTTATCGAGCAGTATTAATCAAGCCGTCAAAGATTTTACCGATAAGCAAGAAGAGAAGAAGCAGAAGAAAATGACCATATCTGCTTTAGAAGAGCTTGTTCCCGGAATGAGTAAAGAGTTCTATACAGCCGCAGCTGGAAACAAAGATTTACAAAGCAGTTTAATTGACGCACAAGTTGCCAGACAAAAAGCTGAAGACGAAAGATTAACTCAAGGTGCTTACTATTTATCTCAGTTCCCACAAGAACAAAGAAGAGCTGTGGCTGAAGAATTAGGTCTACCTCTACCTCCAGAGCCAGAAGTTCCAGAAGTCATACCATTTGATGTAGAAGGATTTGAAACTAGAATCATTGGAACTGGAAACGAAAAATTAGCAGAACAATTAGAAGCAATCAAACAGAATCCAGATAATCCTCAAAATGCAACAGCATTAGAGTTGTTAGGAATGCCAGCAGATGCTATACCTTCTTACTTAGAATCACTTAAAGCCGCACGAACTGAAGAGTTGGTTACACCTACTCCTACGGAAGAAGTAGTAACAGAAGAACCGGAGGATTCAGTGGCAGAAAGTGTTTTATACAGTCCAGTAGTTGAAGCCCCCTTGAAGCTTGGAGCTGATGTTTTAGGTCAATTTGTAGATGTGCCAGCTGCTTTAATGAATCTCGCAAAACCAGAAAGTAAAAAATACAAAACAGTATATACGCCAGATGCACCAGTTACTCCATCTTTAGGTAGTGAAGGATTAAAGCAAATACTTAGTAGAACAAGAGAAAGTTTAATTGTACCAACTTTAAAAGCACTTGGTTTTATTGAGGATTAGCAATGGCATTAGATTTAGAATATTTAAGGCAATATAAGAGTCAACAAAGTCAGCCTACTGGAGGTCCGACTTTAGACTTAGAGTACTTGAGAAAAAAAAGAGAAGAGGAAGAACCTTCTTTAGCTAAAATAGGTGCTGGATTTGTCACAGATATAGCTATATCGGAAACAGCTAGACTAGGTGGTGCAGCCACTGGAGCAGCTATAGGTACAGCTTTTGCCCCCGGAGTAGGTACAGCTATCGGAGCTGGTATTGGATACGTTGTAGGTGCATTAGGTGGTGGTGCTATGGGTTCTAGGGTACGCCAAAATATAATAGATCCAAATGCTGAGTTAGACCAAGGTCAAATGGTAGCAGATGCTTTGATAAATCTTATACCGGGAGTCGGCGTAGGTAAATCCGTAGTAAAAGGTATAGCTTCTCAAGCAGCAATAGGTGCTGGTATTTCTGGTGGAGCTCAAGTAGTAGAAGCTATTGTAAATAAAGAGGAACTTCCTACTTTAGAAGAACTAACAAAAGCTGGTATAACCGGAGCTGTTCTCGGTGGAGGATTAGGAATTACTGGAAAAGCATTTGAAAAAGCGTACACTAAGTTTGCCGGTATGCCTACTCGTAATTTGACTGAAGCATTTCGCCGAGGTGATCCAGATGCTAAGATAATTGTAGGTGGAGTAGAGAAAACAGCAAAAGAGTTTTCTGATGAAGTAGCAAAAAGATACCAAGATATTGGAATCAACATCAGAGAGAAATACGATGATGAATTTATTAGAGCAAAGCTATTGCAAGATATATCCGCTGGTGGTCAACTAAGCACAAAGGGTGGTAAACTGAAAGTTACTTCAGACGAAATGGATTACTACCTACAAAGAAGATTAGCTGAAGGGAAGATTGATTCTAAACTTCAAAGAGTAGAAGATGAAATAAACTTAGATGCTGCATTTTTATTAAATAAATCAGATGAAATCGGTAAGACTACATCTGAGTTATCAAAAGGCATCAATGATTATTTGTACGCTAAACACGCAGTTGCTTACAATAAGGCTAATCGTTTGAAGTTCGGAGGAGATGGAGCTGCCGGTATATCTACACAAGAAGCTAAATCTATAATCAAAAAGTTTGAAGACAGCGGATTAGATAAAACACTAAAGAACTCTATTGATAACAGAAAGAAACTTTCCAAAGAGATATTAGATACCTTAGAAGAAGGTGGACTCATATCAAAGAAAGAAGCAGATAGATTACGCAAAGAGTTTCCGGACTACGTACCATTGAATCGTATAATGGATACAGATGATGTAGCCGATGCTCAAAAGATTTTAACATCTAGTTCTACTAGATACGAAACACTACAAAGTGGTGTACGTAGAGCATTTGGTTCAGAGAGAGAAGTATCAGATATAGCACAGAATATCGTAGATAATCTAGGCGGTGCAGTTCGCCGAGCTGAAGTTAATAAAGCTAATCTAGCTTTTGTTAAATTACTTAGATCCAATGTTGATACTGCTAAGAATTTAGGGATAAAGGTACGAGAGCCTAAGATTGTAGGAACTAGAGTAGTAAAAGATATGTCCGAAGAAGCTCAGTTAGCTAGGTCATTAGGCAAGAAACCTAAATCACAAAAGGTTCCTATCTACGAAAGAGCTGATAGAAATGTGCTTACAGTTTTTGAAAACGGCAAAAGATTATTTGTTGAGTTCGATGATCCTACATTAGCTAGAACATTCAAAGGTTCAGATAAAAGAGAAATGAACTCAATTCTCAAAGCAATGTACGGAATGAATAGATTCCTTGGTGGTATGTATACTCGATTATCGCCGGAGTTCGTTATACCTAATTTGTTCCGTGACCGTTCTGAAGCTCTTGTAAATAATCTAGCTAAGATGAAGGGTCTGCAAGCACTGAAGACTCTTAATCCTATTGAAGATATGAGAGTTATCCGCCGAAATATATTCGGAGGAAAAGCTGATAGTCCCAGACAGCAGCAGTTGGATTCTTTGTACAAGCAATTTAAACAAGACGGAGGTAGTACTGGTGGACTAGGATTGGACACAGTTAAAGATATTGAGAAAAGAATGGATGAATTATCTAAGAAACTCAATACACCTACTAAGACTAAAGTGAAAGCATTGAATGATTTGATTAATAACATCAATGAAATCGTTGAGGACTCTACTCGATTTGCTACGTATAGAAATGGATTAGCTTCTGGTATGACTAGAGATCAAGCTGCATTTGCTGCTCGTAACAGTTCTTTCGATCCTAAATTAAAGGGTAGAGAAGGAGATGCACTAAAAGCAATTTATCTATTCTCTAATCCAGCTATCCAAGGTGCCAAAAACTTCTTGAGAAGTATGAAGAATCCAAAGGTTGCGGCTACTGTCGGTGGTGGATTGATAGCTGTTACTACAGCTCTTGATAAGTATAACTCAATGATAGATGAGGACTATCGTCAAAAGATTCCAAAGTGGAAACTTGATAAGCACTTAACTATCGTAAGAGGAAAGAATGAAGATGGTTCTTTAGATTATCTTTCTATTCCTATTGGTTACTCTATGGTTCCATTTAAGATGGCTGCGGACTTAACTCAGCGTATTGCTAGACAAGACGGAGAACTAGACAGCGTAAAAGAAATAGCTACAAGCTTTGGTCAAGCTGTTATTGATTCATATAATCCTATGGGTGGTTCTCCGGTTCCGACTATCCTAAGACCTATGACTGAGTTAGCTCAGAATAAAGATGGATTAGGTAGAGACATTAGACCGTCTTGGTTGGAAACTAAAAACATTAGTGCGACTGAACAGATATTTCCTTGGACTGCCGATACCCAAGGCGGCGAGTTAGCTATGTCAATGGCAGATCAATTAAAGGATATGGGATACGAAGTATCTCCAGAGAATCTATTGTACTTGTATCAGACTTATACTGGAGGTCCCGGTCAGACAGTAAAGAGATTGTTGGATCTTACATCAAAGATGTATAACAACGAAAAGATAAATAGAAACGATGTACCAATCCTTAGAAGATTTTACGGCAGAACATTCACTGATGTATTCGAGAAAAGAACTGGTGACAGATCTATTATAGATAACTTAGAGAAACAAGAGAATACAGAATCCGCAGCTGCAACCAGAATAGCTACTCAAATATTAAGAAGATACAATGAGGCATCTCAATTTGATAAGCAGTTTGTTCTTATTGAGCAACTATCTAGACCAGATGTAAATGATGCGGTTCGCCGAAGAGTACAAACTAAGTTAGATGAAAAAGCAAAGGGATTAACTTCTATAGATAGACAAGCAAAGAATTTAACAGTAGCTAAGCGAGCCGAGTACTATAAGGAAAAAATAAATACCTTACCTCCTTCTCAAGTACAGCTATATATCCAAGACCAAATTGAAAAAGGTGTAATGACACCAAGAGTTCTTGAGGTGATGAGAGACACAGAGTCATTCAAACAATTCTTTGGGCAATAAAAAAGCCCCCACCGGAAAACAAATAAAACGGTGAGGGCTAGTAGATAATGGTTAACAATAAACCTAATACAGAACTAAGACATATTAGAAAGTATTTCTTTGAGGTGTTTCTTCTGCTCTTGTAACTCCTTGCGGCGTTCTTCAAGAGCCTCTATCCTATAGGACACAGTCCTTGATTCTTCACGGATAAGATTTATCCTAGTGTGCAGTCTCTCAATGTTATCGTTCATTAGCTCTTAGTTATTTGTAAGCTCAATGTGAAGTTAAAGACTCCTACTGATAGCCAAATAATTCTGTCCCCTTTGAGTCCATCAACTTCTAGGAATATAGAAGGAATGATATAGATTTCGGGCACCTTGAATATATGTAATCTCATAAATGTAAAATAGTTGCGTCCTTTGCCGAGAGGTACCCTATTGGCTTCTCCGACTTCCCTTGTTTTGTGAACTCTGTGGAGTTCGGTAATAGTTTCGTAGTCCATTTGAAATCATAATCCTTTCTAGTTAATTTGCTGATGTTGTAAAGATAAACAGTTTTGTTTACTTCCGTCAAGAAAATAAAATCCTTTTTGAGATTTTTTGCTATCTCCATATTGGAGTTGTACTTGATTGCTTCAATGAACCAAGGATCCCAAGCTTGAGATCTGCACTTCACTTCGATAATGTATTTGTCACACTCGAAATCGAATGGACTAAACTGGTCTTCTGGTTCTATCAGAGTTCCAAGTTGGGGGTAGAGTTTTTCCAGTCCTCTTGCGACTGCTCTTTCTTTGGCTTTCATAAATTAAAAGATGTAGGCGGCGAAAGGGAATATGATTAACCCACCACCGTCTTAATAGGCGGACTACCTACATCAAAGTATTACATAAAAAGACCTTTATTAGTGTAGAACTTGAACTTACCTTTCACGTCTCTTTCTCCTTCTCTGTTCTTTGCTACGTTGTACTTCATACTGATATAAGATCCTAATCCGTCAAGTCTTTTCGACGCTTCTATGTCATCATTTTCTGCCCACATAAGAATGATTACATCCGCATCATTCTCAATATCGCCGGAATCCTTGAGGTCGTAGATAGCTAGACCACCTTCTCTTCTGGCACCCTCACGATTTACTTGAGAGAGTAGTAACACTCCTATGTTTAACTCAAGTGCAAGTTGCTTGATAGTGTGAGAGATATTAGCTACTGCATCGTTCTTTGATTGGTTCTTGTTACTGAATGGAATCAGCTGTAGATAATCTATTACCAATAGCTTTACTCCATATCGGCGAACCATAGTCCTAGCGTGCGAACAAAGCTCCCCAATGTTCTTGATACTGTGCACTGTATAGATGGGCATATCCTTTAGGCTATCGCATCCTTCCCTAATCTTTTTCATCTTGTCATCAGCAATTACTTTGTCCTTAATTTGCCGTAGGTTCGCCCCGGATTTACAAGTGAGGATACGTTTAAGGACTTGCTTTCTAGGCATTTCTAGGCTAAATATGCCGCATTTTGTGCCATCCTTGTAGGCTGATCTAGCTACGATATTTAGAGCTAGCTGGGATTTACCACAAGATGTAGGAGCAGAGATAACCACAACCTCGCCGGCACCGATACCTCCGTTACCTAGCTTCTCGTCTAGGTGTGGGATGTGGGTCTTGACTACGTCCTCTGTCCATTCGCCGGATAACTGCTGCTCGAACTCTGTTTGGAGTTCTTCAACGGCGTTACTAATGGTCATATCAAAACCAGTTGTGGTCTCTAAGTCCAAAAGACTACTCTCTACATCACCTCGGATTGTTTCCGTTTCTTCGGATTCGTCCTCGGCTTTCTCAAGAGCAACCTTGAAAGTTCTTATCATCTTGCGAAGGTTTGATTTCTCCTTCACAACATTGGCACAATTCTGGGCATCTAAAGTAGATGTGTGCTTCTCCATTAAAGTGCTTATCATTGTCATTCCGTCAACGTCCTCAAAGCTAGAGGAACGTTTAAGCTCCTCTATCAATGAGATTTCGTTTAAGGGTTCGCCCTTTTGGGCGAGTGAACTGACACTTTGAAAAACTAAGTTATGTCTAAAAAGATAAAAGTCATCTGCCTTTATCTTGTGAGCTATGCTGTCGTAGAAGTCACTGCTTCCGTCAGCCAGACAGTGAGCAAGGACTCTCTCCTCGGCATCCACATTCTTTGGTATCTTTAATTCGTTTTCTTCCATCATCTATTTGTTCTTTCATAACCCTTAGGCATTGTCCTAAATATCTAAGGTGATTCTTTTTTTCGCTTTCAATTTTGTTTTCAGTTGCCTCATTCTGCAAGTGTATTGCGAGGTCAACTCCGTCGTATAGATTGTTAAGAAGTTTATTAGTCATAGAGTATTATCATATCATTTAAGTCCATTTTTAATTTTGAATATCGTCCAATTCTGGCGGTAACTTGTTGTCTTCAATGGCTTTAAGTGTCCATAGCCAACAAGCCATATTCCAAAGTACTGCCCCGAAGTGATCTT
>CAACVD010001069.1_pt1 | contig 13209 bp, 19 predicted proteins | sample 2381771 | NCBI WGS metagenome assembly CAACVD01 (sample SAMEA5211965, study PRJEB30684) | marine metagenome | biome: Marine; feature: Epipelagic; material: Water | collected 2015-10-15 | depth 15 m | reverse complement strand
CTGCAGGAACTGCAGTAGTAGGATTATCTATACAGTTTGACGGGTAAGGAGCTTAGATGGCCAACACTACTTCAGGCTCTTATGTTTTTGATAAGAACCTAAGCATTGATGAGATTATTGAAGATGCATACGAACGTATTGGTATGCAGGGTGTTTCTGGCTATCAATTAAAAACTGCAAAAAGATCTTTAAATATTTTATTTTCAGAATGGGGAAATAGAGGTTTACATTTTTGGGAAGTTAAAAACCAAAGTGTGTCTTTAGTTGATGGTCAATCAGTTTATACTTTTTACAGATCACCTTCTGATGGTGCTTCCGATGGTATTAGCACAACTCTATCTGCTGGAATAAATGCAGCAGTTACAACTATTGGTGTTGCGTCTGTTTCAGGAATGCCTACAGTTGGAGGAACTATTACAATTGGAACTGAACAAATTTCTTACACAGGAATTTCGTCTTTAAATTTAACAGGATGCACTAGAGGAATTAACGGAAGTACGGCAGCCGCACACAACAGTGGTGATGCAGTGTTACAGTTTCCTAATGGAATAACTGATATTCAAGAATTAAATTATAGAGTTGCTTCTACAAACGTAGACACACCTATGACAAAAATTAGTAGATCTCAATATCAAGGATTTTCAAATAAAACAGACAAAGGTTTGCCAACTCAATATTGGGTTCAAAGATTTATTGATAAAACAACTGTAACTTTATATTTAACTCCAGGTAGTTCACAAGCTGGAAATTTTATAAATTTTTATTACACAAAAAGAATTGATGATGTAGGTGCTTATACAAATGCAACTGATGTGCCTTATAGATTTGTGCCGTGTATGATTTCAGGTTTAACTTATTATTTAGCTTTAAAATATGCACCACAAAGAACACAAGAATTAAAGATGTTATATGAAGATGAATTATTAAGAGCGGAAGATGAAGACGGTTCTTCTAATTCAACTTACATAGCACCTAAAATTTATTATCCTGGTATTGGTTAATGACTACTTTTTCACAAGGTAAATACGCTTTAGCTATTTCTGACAGATCAGGTATGGCTTTTCCATACAACGAAATGGTTAGAGAATGGAATGGTGCATTTGTGCATATTTCAGAGTTTGAACCAAAACAACCACAATTAGATCCCAAGCCTACAAGTGCAGATCCACAAGCTTTACAAAGAGCAAGACCTGCAAGAACAGAATTTCCAACAGAAGATTTTTTACCAGACAACCCTATTACAACTGCAGCTGCTGATGCTACAGTATCAATAGCATTTGAAAATGGAGCAATGCAAGTAAATGATTTTGTTAGATTAAGAAATATAAAATCACCAGTAGGTGGTGTTGCAATAGCTACTCTACAATTATCTACAACTTTAACTTCTGACATTACTGCAACAGCAGACACTATAGTATTAGATGTTGCTTCTATTTTTCCAACATCTGGTTTTGTTGTAATAGAAAAAGTAAATTCTGTAACCGGTAGATTTGAAAATGAAGTTATTCAATATACAGGAATAAGTGGCACGTCTTTAACAGGTTGTACTAGAGGAACTAGCGCACCTTACAGAGGAGTGTCTCCAGAAAAAACAATTGCCAGTGCTCACTCTTCAGGAGCTAAAGTATTTGGTGCATATAAAATATCTTTTCTTGAAGAAACACAAGGACTTGCTGGATATAATGATAGCAGTGGTAATCCTGCTTTTGTAACAACCCAGGTAGGTTTTGGTTTTGAATTAGCAAATAATGCTACTAGCGCAGAAACAGGGGGCGGTTTTCAATGTACAATTGGACCCGTAAATGATAGAGCTTAGTTATGTCAGGAATTTCAAAATATACATACGATACATTAAAACAAGCTATTCAAGATTACACTGAAGTTGGTACAGATGTTTTTACAACAACTATTTTAGATGGAATTATAATGGCTGCTGAAATGAGAATTAATCAAGAGCTTCCCATGGATGCAGATAGATTTGTACAAGAAGGTACTTTAGTTGCAAATGATAACACTATCAACGCACCGGCTGGAACTTTATTTATTAGAGGCATAGAGGTATTTAATTCAACAGCTAACACAGAAGGCAATGGAACTTGGTTAGAGAAAAAAGATCAAACTTATCTTGCTGAATTTGTAGATAGAAAATTTGGTCCTTCGGGAGAAATACAATCTCCTACGGATACTGCTAATTCTGTAACAGGTTTCCCTAAATATTACGCTATGTTTGGAGGAGCTACTAGCAATACCACTACCACTTCTGGGGGTATGTACATAGCACCTACACCAGACGCAAATTATTTATTTAGAGTATATTATAATAAATATCCCACAGGACTAGGTTCTGGCGGAGATGGGACTGCCGAAACTTATTTAAGCACCTATTTTCCACAAGGCTTATTATATGCTTGTTTAGTAGAAGCTTATGGATTTTTAAAAGGTCCAACTGATATGTTGACATTATACGAAAATAAATATAAAAATGCAGTACAACAGTTTGCAGGAATGCAACTAGGTAGACGAAGACGAGACGATTACACTGACGGAACAGTTAGAATACCAGTTAAGTCCCCGTCTCCATAAATGAGGAGAAAAAATTATGGCAATAACATCAGCGATATGTAACAGCTTTAAAAATCAAGTTTTAACAGCTACACATAACTTTACGGCGTCTACAGGAAACACATTTAAAATAGCTTTATACACAAGTTCAGCAACTTTAAGTGCGTCGACTACAGCTTATTCTAGTTCTAACGAAATCACAAACTCTTCTGGATCTGCTTACTCAGCAGGCGGAAAAGCATTAACTAACATCACACCGTCATTAGATGGATCAACAGCTTGTGTTGACTTTGATGATATATCTTGGACATCTGCTTCTTTTACAGCAAACGGATGTTTAATTTATAATGATACGGCAACAGGTGATCCTGCAGTTTGCGCAGTAGCATTTGGTGGAGATAAAACAGTTTCGTCTGGAACTTTTACAGTTCAATTCCCTGCAAAGGCAGCAACAACAGCTATAGTAAGAATAGCATAAGGAGGTAGTCCTTATGTCTGTTGCTAGAACGTACACCGTAACGGTGCAGAGCACCGGTTATGGAAATAAATATTACATTGATGGCGTTCAACAAGCCACTATAGTTCTCGCAAAAGGAATTACTTATAAGTTTGATGTTTCTGACAGTAGTGTCGGAGGACACCCTTTTAAATTTTCTACAACCAGTGACGGAACACATGGCGGAGGAAGTGAATACACTACCGGTGTAACAACTTCTGGAACCGCTGGAGACGCTGGAGCGTACGTACAAATTTCTGTAGCTGACAGTGCTCCAAGCACATTATATTATTATTGTCAGTATCACTCAGGCATGGGCGGTTCTGCAACTATTACGACTTCCGACGCTTATGGGATGATACCATGGAATTATAATTCATGGGCTTCAAATACTTCTTCTGTTCCTCTAACAGGTTTACAAGCAACAACAGCCCTAGGAACACCAGATGCTTTTCCAAGTTTAGGTTGGGGTCGTTCTGCATGGGGCGATAATTCGTGGGGTGTAGATTATACTGCCGTACAATTAACAGCACCGTCGGCAGCAACAACAGCCGTAGGAACACCAGAAGCTTATCCAGGAACAGGTTGGGGTAGACTTCAATGGGGTAACTCTGGATGGGGCGTAGCTTACAGTGTTTTAATTGGAGTGACAGGAGATGCACCTGCTGGATTAACAGCTTCTGTGGGAGCAGTAATAGGTGAACAGTTTTTAGATGTTCCTTTAACAGCTCCTTCAAATCAAGGTGTATCTGCCATTGGTTCTATAACCACTCAACAAATAACACCAGTACCTTTAACAGCTCCAAGTCAAATGATTTCTGAGATTGGAGATTTTGATAATGCAGGAACTTTAGTAGGTTGGGGTAGAAATGGTTGGGGTGAAGAACCTTACGGAGATTCATTTAATAAATTAGTTCAACCTTCAGGTCTTGCTGCAACTTCAAGTGTAGGAGCTATTATTCCTGACGGAATGATAATTGGAATAACAGCACCATCGGCAGCAACTTCAGCTTTAGGTTCAGTTGGGTTAGAGTTTGGTGCAGACACTCAACCTATATCGGGTCTGTCAGTTACTTCAAGTGTAGGACAAGTTGTTGCTGGAATTGGTGTTGCATTAACAGGACTAGCTGCAACTTCAAGTGTAGGAGCAATAACTCCTGCAGATGTGGTTGGACTAACTGGTTTACAAGCTACTTCAGCTCTCGGAACCGCACAGGCTAACAATACTGAAATTGTAACGCCGACAGGTCTTACTGCAACTTCAAGTGTAGGGTCTATTGTTGTTGGGATAGGAGTTCCTTTAACTGCACCAAGCGCTGCAACGTCAAGTGTAGGTGCAATAGTGCCTGCAGATGTTGTAGGATTAACAGGGGTTGAAGCTACCTCAGAAATTGGTACAACAGGCTTTGGAACATTGGCATACAAAGATATTGACATAACCGGCAATACTTCGTATACAGATGTAAATCACGCTGCGTAGGAGAAAAAATTATGGCATCAACATACACACCTTTAGGGGTCGAATTAATGGCAACCGGCGAAAATGCTGGTACTTGGGGAACAAAAACTAATACAAATTTATCGATAGTAGAACAAATATCTGGTGGATATAAAGTACAAACTTTAAATGCTGCAGGGACTGGAGCAAATACAACAGCTTTAGCCGTAGCAGATGGATCTGCCGGTGCTACACTAGCAACTAGAATTATTGTTTTAGGTGCAGAGTCACCAGAAGCAATTACAGGAAATAAAATTGTTACAGTGCCTAATGATGTAGAAAATTTTTACATAATAAAAAACAGCACGAGTGGTGCTTACACAGTACAATTTAAAACAGCATCTGGATCAGGCGGAACAGTAACATGGGCTGCTACTGATAAAGATTGGAAAATTATTTATGTAGATGGCGCTGGAAGTAATCCAAGCGTTGTTGATACAGGAATGGTATCAGCAGCTAGTGTTTCAACGCTAACTAACAAAACTTTAACTTCACCAGCAATTGGAACTTCGATTTTAGATACTAACGGAAATGAACTTGCGCTTTTAACAGCTACTGGTTCTGCGGTTAATGAGTTTACAATTGCAAACGCAGCTACGGGTGCGGGACCTACTCTTTCATCTACTGGTGGTGATACAAATATTGACATTAACGTAACTCCAAAAGGAACAGGAGACGTTGTTCTTGCAGGTGATACTGTAAAAGTTGGAGACTCAGGAGCAGCAGCAGTTTTAACTTCAAACGGAGCAGGAACTCTAACAGTAACTACTGGCGGAGCAACTGACTTAGTTTTAAACACAAACAGCGGTACAAACTCTGGATCGTTTACAATCACAGATGCGGCTAACTCTGACATGACTGCAGCCCCTAATGGCTATGGAAGATTTACTGTTGATGGTCAAGGTAAGATCGAAAGTCTTGCAGAAAAAATTACAATAGAAGCTACGGCTGCTACAGGTACAAAAACATTTGATGTATTAACACAAGCTCTTTTATACTACACTTCAAATGCTTCAGGAGACTGGACTTTAAATATTAGAGGTGATGGTTCTACAGCTTTAAACACTATTATGGATACAGGTGAGTCAGTAACAATTGCTCACATGGTAACTATTGGTGGTTCTGAATATAGAAATAGTGCTGTTCAAGTTGATGGCAGTAGTATAACTCCTGAATGGCAGGGTGGTTCTGCACCTACAGAAGGGAATACTAACTCAATAGATGTATACACATACACTATTATTAAAACTGGGGATGCCTCATTTACAGCTCTAGCAGCGCAAACACAATTTGCATAGGAGGATAAATGGTAATTAGATCAACAAGAGGCGGAGGTTCTTTCCCAAGTCTCATAGGTGGCGGACCTAAATTCATGGAAGCTTCTGGGGGTAGTGTTTCTACTTCTGGAGATTATAAAATACACACATTTAATTCTGGTGGTTCGTTTGTCGTTTCTAAATTAGGAACGGACGGAACATACGGAAAAGCTGTTAATGCTGCTTTAGTAGGCGGCGGAGGCGGCGGCGGTGGCGAACACGGCGGCGGAGGCGGCGGTGGAGGCCAAATAGACATGGGTAATGCTATGCTTACTGTTGCAAAAGATACTTACAATATTGGAATAGGCTCTGGTGGATCTGCTGGCGGCGGATCAGGACCAGGCGGAGGAGTCGGAGGCGACTCAACTATGGGTTCTTTGTTAACTGCTAAAGGCGGTGGCGGAGGAGCTGGATGGAGTCAAGGTTCCGATGATGGTGGATCTGGTGGTGGATCCGGCGGAGGAAACTCTTACAACGGTGGTAATGGTACTCAACCATCACAACCAGGAAACTCAGGAACTTACGGACATGGAAATTCTGGAGGATCAGGACAATATTCTCACCACGGTTCAGGTGGTGGCGGAGCTGGTAACGGCGGACAACCAGGACCTTCAAGACCAGGTGGTATCGGAGGAAGCGGTGGAAATGGAAGAGCAGATCAAATTACAGGAACAACGAGATCAGGCGGCGGTGGCGGCGGATCTTGGGGTGGAACATCTTCAGGCGGAAACGGCGGAGGTGGAAGTGGACCATCTAACCCACATACAGGACAACCAGGAACTAATAACCTCGGCGGTGGCGGAGGTGGCGGTGGCCAAGGTAAAGGTCCCGGCTCTACTGGTGGAACTGGATTTGCTGTAGTAAAGGTTAAATTTCAATAATGGCTGATAAAATATTTGCAATAATGGATGGTTCTAATATCGTTACAAACGTAATGGTAGTAGACGCTACTGATGAAGCAGATGGAATTTCAAAAGTTAGAACTATAATAGCAAACCCAACTGCGGTAGTTGCTGAAACATTTGAAAATGCAACGGATGCATCTACAAGATATAATTACGCAAGAATAGGTGGAACATGGGATCCAAGCAATGTTGCTTATTACGACCCAAGACCTTATACTTCTTGGACTTTAAACAGCGATTATCGATGGATTGCACCCGTAACAACACCCAATACAAATTATGTTGGAGACGTCTATGTGGTTTCTGAATGGGATGAAGCAGGTCAAAAATGGAATGGTTTAAATACAACCACTAATGTAGTGGAATATGTATGGAACCCTGCTACATTAGCTTGGGATACAGTTTAATATTGATATAAAAATAAAACATGATAAAAGGTGTTTAGAATGCCTTTTATAGAAAGAAACTTTATAAAAAATTTTATAACTTGGAAAAAATTAGACAACATCATTAAAGATTGTGATGAGAAAGATTTTGAAGTGATATTAGAAAATAAAGAAAAAAGATTTGGTAAAAACAATTATAAAAATAAATCAATTATTATTAGCAATTGTTTAAAATATCTTGATTGTAGTTTAATTAAAAAATACGTAGATAAAAACAAGCTGTTTCAATACAGCAATTGGGATGCTCACATATACGCTTCTTTTAAAAAAGAGGCATGTTCTTTTGGTAAACATTTGGATTATGCACACAATCTAATTGTACAACAGAAAGGAAAATCAAGATGGATTGTTGATAATTTTTGTGACACGGTTTTAGAACCAGGTGACATGTTATACATACCATTTAAATATAAACATGAATGTGTGCCTTTAAGTAAAAGACTATCTATTAGTTTTCCTTTTTGGCCGAAAGGATATTGTGGATAAAATAATATTACAAGAACTATCTTTTAATTATGGTTATTTAAAAAAAATAAATAATAAAAAATTAATTACCCATATACTTAAAGAAGGGGAACCCGCTTCACCTGAAGAAACAGACTCAGTTCACGAAGACATTGTTTTTCCTATGCATGATGAATTACAAAAAATATTTGTAGGCATCACAAAACAACTTAATCAAAGTTTTGTAGTAACCAGGTTTTGGTCACAAATACATTTACCTAACCACAGCACAAATGTGCACGATCATTTAGTCAGAGAAAACATGACTCTAAGTCCTGATTACTCTGGCGTTTATTATTTACAGTGCGATGAGAAATCAGGGTACTTCTGTTTTCAATACAAAAAAGATGGAGTTAATTATTCTAGATGGAAGATTAAACCAGAGGTAGGAAAGTTTATTTTGTTTCCTTCTCACTTAGAACATTTTGTAAGCAGGAACTATAGCCAAAAAAGAAGGATAGCATTGTCTTTTAATTTTAGTATTGAAAAAGTAAATTAATGGAAAACTTCATAGGTAGATATAATATAGAAGAAGACGTTTGCGATAAGGTAGTTAAATATTTTTATAAAAATAAAACGAGACATGTAAACGGTATCATAGGAAAAGGGGATGTAGCAAAAGATAAAAAGGATTCTATTGACATAGCAATAAATGGTGCGGACGGACTTACACCTTTGTTAAAAGAATATTTTGAAGAACTGTCTTTTTGTTTAAATAAATATAAAAAGAAATATATATATTCAGATGTTGATCAATCTAGATATAATTTAAATGGTTGTAATATTCAAAAATATAATCCCGGTGGTGGTTTTAAACAATGGCATTATGAAAACAATGGTGAACTAAATGAAAGGCATTTAGTTTTTATGACATATTTAAATACTTGTAAAGCAGCGGGAACTATGTTTTATTATCAAAACAAGACTTTTAAATGCAAGAAAGGAGATACATTAATTTGGCCAGCTGCTTGGACACACACTCACAAGGGTCAAATATCTACTACTGAAACTAAGTACATAATAACAGGATGGTATTGCTATGGATAAAAAAACTCATGAACAGATAACTATGTTTCAAACAGATTTGTATGCTACAGATCTAAAAGGTATTGATAACAAAAAAATAATTAAATACTTAAATAAAATACCGAAAGAGGAACACGATGTAGTTGCTTCAAATTATGGGGGCTGGCATAGTCCTTATTACTTTGACCCATTTCCTAGTTGTGTTGATGACTTAAACGAAAAAATAAATAACTTTGTTAAACGAACTTTAAGAAAAGATTTTAATATTGTTGGTGAAACACTGATACATAACAGTTGGTTTATTATAAATAAAAAGGGTGACTTTAACAAACCACACAAACATCCACCCTATGTTTTTTCAGGAGTGTATTATGTTAAGTGTGATGATGATTCTGGCAATTTAGTTTTTAATACACAGGCCGAAATGAATAATTATGCTACACACTATAAAGAATATAATAGCTATAATTCAAAGGATTTTTTTATTACACCTAAAACTGGACAGCTTTTAATTTGGCCGGCTTGGGTTGATCACTACGTAACACCAAGTAAATCTAATTCAGAGAGGATAGTATACAGTTTTAACATATGATAAATAATTTTGAGTATTGGCTTTTTGAATCTGTAATAGATTCATCAACATGTGAAAGAATAATTAAACTTTTTAAAAAACCTAAATTAGGTAAAATAGGTAAAGATGATAGATTAGATAAAAAGAAAAGAGAATCAGATGTTTGCTTTGATAACACACCGTGGTTATATGAAATAATAACTCCTTTTATAAACGCAGCTAATGAACAAGCTAGTTGGAATGCTGATATAGTGTGGAACGAACATGTTCAACTTACTAAATATACAAAAAATCAACACTACGATTGGCATATAGATGCCCTAGAAGAGCCATATGGTACAAACACTTTTAAAGAATACACAGGTAAGATTAGAAAGCTATCTCTAGTCATGAACTTAACGGACCACAAAAAGTATGAAGGCGGTGATTTTTACTTTGCCTTTCATGGGCCCGACAAAGACAGAAGACCAACCAAAGTCCCAGAGTCTAAAAAACAAGGAAGCATTTTAGTCTTTCCTAGTTTTGTATGGCACAAAGTATCACCTGTAACAAAAGGCACGAGATACTCTTTGGTTAACTGGTCGTTAGGACCTCCTTGGAAATGATAAAAGTACATAAAAATTTTTTGTCAAAAGAAGAACTTGAAAATGTGAGGGAGTATTTTGAGTTTTGTTTTTTTAAAAAAACGGATACAAGACCTAGACCATGTCCTATGATTGAAGGGGCTCGTGTTATATATGGTGATCCTGTTGCCGATTATTTTTTATGTTCAAAAAAACACATAGTAGAAAAAGCATTTAATAAAGAACTTCTTCCAACCTATAGTTACACACGTATGTACTATAATGGTCAAGCTCTTCCAAAACATACAGATAGACCAGCATGTGAAATATCTCTAACGTTAAATATATGGCAAGATCTAGAGTGGCCTATTTTTATGGATGGCAAACCTTATAGTGCAAAGTCGGGTGACTGTATATTCTATGAAGGACCTAAGTACGAACATTGGAGAGAACCTTACAAAGGAGAAACATGTTGTCAGGTATTTATGCATTACGTTGATGCTCATGGTCCAAATACTAATGTTGCATACGATGACACAAATCATTTAAAATATCCCAAAGAAATATATAAACAATGGTTCAAGTAAAAGAAGGCTATATCTCTAAAGCAGATTTAAAAATTATTAAACAACAAGTTGTTAATAATAATAATTTTCCTTGGTACTATTATCCAGAACCTGTGTACGGCTTTCAAAAAAATTATCCGTGTCTAAGTCATATTTTATTGCCTCGTTACGACTATGAGAATAATACAGGTTTTAAAGTAAACTCAGATCTGTATCCTTTTTTTACAGGTATAATAGAAAAAATTTGTAAGAAGCATAAAATAAAAATTAAAAGAATATTGAGAGGCGCTCTTAATTTAACAACTTATTTTAAGAAAGAATATTCTAATCCACATTTTGACCACACGTTTCCTCATATCGATATAATAATATATTGTAATAAATTTAGTAAAGGCTCTACTTTTTTGTTTCAAGAAACATCTAAAACAAATCCTGCTGTAAGTAACAAAGATAGATATGAGCCCTATGTGGCAAAGACAATAATTAAAGAAATGAAAGCTGACGAGGGTAAGTACAACATATTTCCTGGTGAAAACTATCATGCTGCTGGTTCTCCTGGAGAAGACGACGAGGTAAGAATAATTTGTATATACACAATAGAGGAGGAGAAATGATACAAACTTTATTTTCAATAGACGCTTTTACTACGAAAGTAAAAAACTGGAAAAAGAAAAAGACCAAGATTAAAAAATATGTAAAAGATTTTAAATACTACAGAAGACCGAATACTTCTTTTTCTACAACAAGATTTGGTACATCTTCTTTAGGATTAACAGATAAGTTGTATGAAATTTTTGCAGACGAACTTCATTTATTTGGAACAGAATGTAATTTTAAAAAATTATACATAACTGACTCATGGGTAATAAACTATAAAAAAGGTGATTACCAAGTTGCACACCATCATGGCAAGTCAATGTATACAGGTATTTTATATCTTGATTTAGATAAGAAACAAGAAACAGCAACTTACATAGCGCCTTGGTCTGATGAAATGAGTAAGCAAACTAAACTTACACAAATAGAATGTGAAGAAGGTACACTAGTAATTTTTCCAGGACACCTCTTGCATTATGTTAATCCAAACCTGTTAGACAAAGACCGAGTGGTTATTTCTTTTGATTTAGATTGCGATGAACAGGATTAGTATAATAGATAATTTTATTACTGAAAAAGAATGCAAGCAATTAATTAAGTTGCATAAAAAACATAAGAAAAATATGTGGCAACATGAGGATACATTTTGTGTTAGCTTAGATATCCTTAAAGAACCTGTTGTGTTAACACTAAGAAAGAAAATGAATGTGCTATCAAAAGAAATAAATAATTCTAAAGTAAACTATTCTAATTTAGTTAAATGGCCTGAAGGTGCAAGACACAGAATGCATACAGACTATGCCGTAAGAGAAACAACACTGGCTTCTATTGTATATCTTAATCACGACTATCAAGGTGGACAAACACATTTTGAAGATGAGACTTCTATACAACCAGTGACAGGTAGAATACTTTTATTTAATGGTAATGAACGTTATCATGGTGTTAAACAAATTACAGAGGGAACAAGGTACACTGTAGCATCTTGGTATACAAAAATATGAGTGCTCTTAGGTATTGGATTTGGCCGCCACAGTTTGACAATAAAGAAATTAAAACATTAAATAAATTTATTGATCACAATTATTTAGAATTAGAACCAAAAGAAGGGGCTGCTAGTGGTTCTTCAGGTAAGAGATTAAAACAAGAAAGACACACAAAATTAATAGAATGGCAAAAAATAGAACCCTACTTTAAAAAAGTATATGGGTATGCAGAAGAAATTATTACACACGAGTTTGGTTATATAACTTTTAAAATGTTTGATGATAGACTTATAAATTTTGCAACATATACCTCAAAAGAAAAAGACTATTACGGTTGGCATGTAGACAGAAGTCCTGAAGGTAAAAACTTTGATGTCAAAGGCACATTGCTTATCAACATGTCTGATACTCCTTACAAAGGCGGAGATCTAAGACTCTTTAATCAAGGACCAGAGACAGTTACGGATTTTAAAAAACCAGGGTCTATGATATTATTTGATGGTTTTATGAGTCATGAAGTTACACCCGTTACTCAGGGAACAAGGAAAACAATAGCTATTTTTATGACAGGTCCAAAATGGAGATAAAGAATATAACAACAGACTTTATAATATCCACAGTTAAGGACCATAAAAAGCATAAAAAAATACTTTTAGATTTAATAGATGAGATGCCTTTTAGTCAGTCACAACAAAATAGTAAGTCTGATTGGCTGCTGCCTGTAGAACAAGAAAGAAAATACCTAGATTATTTTTATAAAAAAGTAATAGATGAGTCTATGGATAGAATGCAAGATTATTTTAAAGCAGACCAATGGCATATAGCTAACGCTTGGTTTCAACAATATCATGATGGAGCCCACCATATATTTCACAACCATGAAAAAACCAATTGGGCTAATGTATATTTTTTAGAAATGCCGTCTACCACATACAGAACGCAGGTAAAAGTAAGAGGTAAACTCTTTAAGTATCAAGCTAAAGAAGGACAAGTGATAACTTTCCCAGCGCATTTACTGCATAGCGCTCCCAGTATAGACAAAAAAAGAAAGACCGTAATAGCTTTTAATTCTAATTTTAGCCACTACTAGTAGCCACAAAATAGCTAGATTTACAAGAATTATAATATATAGTATAGAGTGCTAATATATTAGGATAAGTATGCTACAAAAAC
>CAACVD010001068.1_pt1 | contig 13219 bp, 24 predicted proteins | sample 2381771 | NCBI WGS metagenome assembly CAACVD01 (sample SAMEA5211965, study PRJEB30684) | marine metagenome | biome: Marine; feature: Epipelagic; material: Water | collected 2015-10-15 | depth 15 m | reverse complement strand
TCTTCTATACTTTGTTTTGTATTATATATCTCTTCTTCAAGATTGTCAATGGTGGATTGCTTATTAGTAATTTCAATCTCCTCTTGCTTTTCTTTAACTTCGTTCTCTAATTGTTCTATTCTCTCACTATATCTATTTTGATATGTCATGGTTTTTCTATCCATTGTCCGTCTGGTAATTGACAAGCAGTACCAAATACTACTTCTCTTTTAACGCCTCCGATACCAATTAATGGCCAACTACTAGTAATATCTACTGTTGCGTCATAATCTTTACACTTAATAGGTCCTTGTGTATATGACCTTGTAACATGAATAATACCTGAATTACCTGTTTGACTATTGTACCAATTTGTATAACTAGAACCTGAACCACTTGTGTTTAAATGGTCTACAAATACAGCATTGTGTACATCATAATCTGATTTATACATTAACTCAGCGCCTGCAAATCCTCCTAGTAGAGCACATGCACCAGTAACATAAGGGTCTGAAACACCTAATGATACACAACCTGCAACGGCTGAACCTGCACCGGCACCAGCACCAATATGTGTTCTATTAATCGAACTGCAATTGGTCAGGAACACCAATGATAGTCCTAATAATAGTACCGATTGGATTGATTTCATATTTACCTTCTTCATTTTTTTTCATTGTCGAGCAAGCTGTCGTCATGGTCAACACCAGAATAATCATAGTTAGTCTTTTCATATTTTCCTTTATCGTTAGCAACCAATAAACAATCTGCTTGAATTGTTTGAATCATATTATCTATAGACCCTACATCTGACTTGACAGGTCCGTATTTCATTTTACGCAACCTGTCTGCCATATTTTTTATCGTGTCTATCTTATCGCAAAATTCACTAATTTTGTGATTCATTTTTTTTCTTACCTAATAGACCAAATTTTTTTACTAAGCTAGCAAAATCTTCTTTTGTATTTGCCCAACTCTTTTTTTGGTACTCTATAGTTTTTTGTTTTTCTGATTCAAACCAGTTTAAAACTGGATTTGCTTTAGCAATGCCTGTAATTAACATAAACGCCAACGCCGCTATTGCAATCATTATTGTTTCTTTTAACTTCATACTTTCCTTCCAGCTGTTTTTAGGTCACTTTTATTTACCACCATATAAGGACCTTTGTTATATGCCGGTACGATAGTAAAGTTTTTACTTGCTTCTATCTTCCAAGAATTGTCTGGTTTTGTACCACCATGACCAATTTTATTTGACATCTGTACTTGTGGTTTAGGAGTTTCATATGTTCTCTCTGCAATATTAATTGTATATCTACCATCAGTTGTCAATTTAATTCTACCATTATCATCACAATCAAAACCCATAGACTTTAAATATTTGATATGTTTAGCAAGAGCTTCTAGGTAACCTTTCGTAGGCTTTTTCTTCTTTGCTCTACGAATAGCACCACTAGATTGATTTGTGTAGATAATCGCCATTAATTCACACTCTTGTTTTCAGGTGTTTCTGCGTCTGACATTGCTTTTACTTCAGCATATGTCTTACCAAAACCTACTTTGTAAAATGCGTCAACTGGATTATCTGACGAATAAGCCGCCAATAGATTTGAAAAGTTAATATCAATACCCTCGTAATATTGAGGTTTATTGTTTCTCAACTCAATGTGGTCTTTACAAAACTGAATACGATTATCATACTTCTCGTACTTGCCTTTTGTATCTTTACTTTTTGCAACATCAAACTCTGCATAAAGTGTTTCTTTTGAATAAAATGCCATAATATAATCCTTTCTCAATTAATTATTCACTACTATACCATAACCGTCTGGAAATGGCAAGCCTAGAAAAAAGCGTGTATTTACTCACTTTTCTCAGGAAAAAAGTCGCCAGGATGCGCCAGGAGAGGCGAAACGAAGCTTTCGTGTACTACCGTACCCCCTCTGGAAGTATATCCTTCTTACTTTCTTCTTCAGCCCACTTCTCAAATTCTTTAACTTTTTTATCGTTATGGGCTATACTTACATCACAAGCTTTGATGGCGTCTTGTGTCATACCATCAATAACTAACTTACGAATCTTTTTTACATCATCAATGTGGTTCAGGACTTCAATCATTTTTTTTCTCCTTGGTCCTCTGAATTCATTAATAGTACAATATAGTGTACTGCTTTAAGTAGGTCTTTTCTATTCCTACCATCTTTTTTACCAAACCTACACAAATATTTAATTGCATTTGCCTGACAGAAATCTTTATCTATACCTATATCTCTTAATAGGTCTTGCACTTGTGTGCCTTTACTTACTTGAGCATAGTGTTGACCATAAGTACCTTTTATGTAAGTACCAATTTCTTGTAGTATTTTATCTTCATTATATTTCATAATTAACTATCTATCCAATCTGTTGCTGATTCTTCCTGTTCTACTTTTTCTACAACTTTATCTATTTGATGAAAGTAACACCAGTTAGAACCAAATGTTATTGCACCCATATAATTTAATTCTGTATCATATGTTTTTGCATTTAAACTTGTATCTAGTTCAGCTGCTACATCTGACTTCTCAGTAGCAATACCAATATTTGTAATAACTCCTTCTCTACCTTTTTTATCTTCTATTTTGTCACCTATATTAATTATCATAATGTCCCTTTGTTAGTGTTTTTGTTAATTCTTTATTATAATCTTTTTTGAAAAATTGTCTACCATTATATTTCTGACCGTAATCTGTATAAAAATCTTTTTCACCTAGCATGCCACTCTGACCAAATTCATCTGCATATGTTCTATAATACTCTGAACCGTGTATCATGTCAACCCCAGATGTGCCTGTAAAGTTATCAGCAGTTTCTTTATAGTGTTTATCACAGAATGTTTTTACTTTTGCCTTTAGTTCTTTAGAATTTAATCTCTGCAATTGAGATAAAGGTACATTTCTGAATACTGTATGATGAATAGGAAACCAATCCATATCTTCATCATCATAGTATTCACGCCAATATGTAAGGTGTAATGTACCGTCTTTTGACATTAAGCCATCTCCATTTCCATGTCGATTACTTCGTCAATATTGTTTTCATCAATACCAACCAAGTCAAGATTATCAAGAACCATAATCTTTGCTTTAGCAGCTTCTTTGCTGATTGCATTGTTTTTAAGTTCTAGTAAGATAGCGTCAACAGCTTTCTCAGCTAAATCCCAATAGTAGTTTTTAACTTTACTCATAGTGTGTTTCTCCTTGTTTAGTGTTATTAATTATATTCATTACTTCAAAAAGTGATTTATATGGATTACTATACAACACTTTTTTAGCAAAGGCAACCCTTTTTTCAAGTCTTTTTAGTTGTATTTGCATTTTCTTTTTGTTATATTCTTTAATCATTATGTGTCCATTATACAGGTTTCCACATAGAAAGCAAGCGTTTTTTTGCTTTTTTTTAAAGTTTTTTTTGAGACCAGGTAAGGGTTTTAGAGCTGCGACACAAAATACTTGTTATTTCCAAGCATTTTTTATCCATTCCATGTCAGATTCGTGAGGATTTGGTCTTCCGTGAAACACGGTTACCAACGATTCGCCATTATGTTCATATGTCCAGTTTTGTTTAGAGTATCTAGTACCGCTTCGGTCATACCACTTATATGATTGTGTCCACGAATCTGGAAACGAATCACATCCAGGAGTATTCTTAATTAAGGCTGATATTAGGTTTTGGTCACCTGGATACTGTCTAAGGTATTCTGGTCTATTGGACATAAATTTATGCCAAATTCGGCCGTGAAGGTCCTGCTGTTTAAATCTCATAATACTGGAGTTCCAAACACCACTTACGGGGTTAAAGTCATTCATACCACAAAAATCTAGTTGTGGTTCGTGACTGTAGAAACAGTCTATATTACTTGTAATTACAACATCTAAATCCATGTATAAGGTAACGCCTGGTAGATATGTGTCTGGATGAAATAACTGTAGTTTATTCCACCAACCTTGTAAATCAGTTTCTTTAAACTGTCTAATATCAATATCTCCCTCTACCATCTTATGCATTTTAACATGGTCGGTAAATACTACAAAATTTATAGGAAGTGTGGTGTTTCTTCTTACCATATTGTAAAGTTTTTGAACATACTCTACAGGATACTTGTCACCATAACAAACGCAAGCAAAATTGTACATTATATTCCTAACCAATTGAATACTGCTCTTAAACTTAATAACATATACATTAATTCCATAATCATTCTTGGCCAATCTTTATCTTTATAACCAAACCACACCCACATAATACAAGCACCTACACTCAAAGACCAACCTACCCATTGGGTTGAAACATTTGCACTTGATAAGATTGCTACACTAGTAACAGCAAGTATTAAACCAAACCATCTAAATTTGTTCTTGAAGAACCTCGAAGGCGATACCATCTTCAATCTCCTTTATTGTAAATTGATTATAAGATAACATTCTCATCCATCTATTTATTTTATCACCATCAGGTTTAAAAGGATAATTTAATGTCTTGTAACTTATATCTCTACTACTAACACCAGCAGCTACATTTCTATTATGTGTTATACATGGTACGCCATTGACCGTTGCGTCAACAGCCGTTAACGACATATTTGTAACTAAGCAATGAGCGTCTTTTAAGTCATCTAATATATCTGTATTCCACCATTTATTATTTGGTCTTGGTTTATTTCTTAATTTTATCGGTCTATCTGTACATTTTTTTATTTCGTCTGTAGTTTCTTTTATCCAATCATCTTGTGTCATATCATTTATATAATATGTTACAGTAGGAGATGAAGGACAAACTAATATATGTTCACCTGATTGCCAACCTTTAAATTCTGTATTTAATCTTTTATCATCATGTTCTTTAAATGATGTGGTGTGAATACCACCTTTACATATTCTAAAATATGTTTTATCGTAATTTTTTATAATTGGTTCAGGATATCTTATAATTTGTTCAGTTATATAACCGTTATCTACATACCACCATTCTAATCCCCAATCTATACATTGTTTGATTGTTGATATATTTTTACCTGCTAATCCCCAAAAAAAGTGTACATCTTTTCCGTTATCTTTCCAACCTTTTTTTATGGCTGGCATAAGTTGATGTGATAAACATTTATCCCATGGTAAAGTATGTGTATGAATCATCTACTATCTACCAGACTTTTATTAACTTTAATTACATTCTTTAATATTTCACTATCAATAAAGTTTGCAAATGCCTCCATGTCTTTAGGAAAACAATTACCATCATAACCTAATTCTCTTACTCTCATATGACTAGGACCTATGTTTTCAAAATCTGCTAATGTATTAATAATAGAATGATAGTTATATGATTTATCTAATTTACTATACAATTCATGGAAGAAGGCAACCTTTGTAGCTAACCAACAGTTGTACACATATTTAATTACACTTGCGTCCTTCTTTTTTAAAATAATATTTGTTTTGTGATGGCATTTAAATCTTTCAATCCACCAATCTGCTTCACTTCTTAGTCCACCCCATAATATGTGTTGATTGTTTTTAAAGTCTTTTTCAGCATGTGCCTCTCTTAAAAATTCAGGAGAATAAACTACATTCTCAGTATAAACTGTTAGCATGTTTGGTAAAATGGTAGATTTTATTAAAGTTCTCACATTTCTCAATTCTATAACTGTTTTATCTATTACTGTTAAATCCTGTTCACCATTTATAGTAGGTGTTGGTAAACATATAACAGCACCATCTATCTTATCAACAAAATGTTCTAGTTTATTATCGTTATACTTCGGGTCTATTCGTACTACATCATTTTCAGCATTTTCTAATGCGTTAGCTATTGTGTTTCCAACATACCCACAACCTATTACTGCTAGTTTCATAAATCTATCCTTATCGTATCTGCATATAAATTAAACCATTCTTGTGAATAATCACTATCTTGGTAGTCTTTGAAGTAAGGACCGCCTAATGTCCAATGTACATTCTTTGCGTCTGTATTGTAGTCATATTCGCCAACTAACCAATTCCACTCTAATGGTATTTTACCAATAGCGTCATCATTTGGCAACCATTTAAATTGATGAAGTTCTAAACCTGTGGCATTATTAACATAATCTGGTGTTAGGGTATGACATAATGAATTATTAAACATCATTAAACTAGACCAATTCTTTTTAGGAAAAGGTTCATTTTTAGCACCTCTAAATTTTATACCTTGTTTAGGTACATAGTCATGTTTACAACACATAACAGAATAAATATAATTTCTCATGTTCCATAACTCTGCAATATCTCCTCTAAACATCATATCACAATCCATGAATATAGAATAACCTTGGTACTTTCTTAAACTAGGTATCATAAATCTACTAAATGCAAAATCTGTAGATTGATTATCTTGTTTTTCTCTTGTAAATTCTGGTATATTACTTAAACACAATGGTGTAATTGAAACTGGTTGACTGGAGTTTCTTCTTATACTCTCTGCCAATATATGGTAGGCAATCTTTTCGCCCTCATCATAACCTATAAAAACATCTATCATACTCTTGCCTCCGGACTACGCCCTTTTAATTTTCTGTTACCTTTGGTGTGGTCATAAACAGGTCCTAATATAGACCTTGCTTGTACATGACCATTTTTACCATCACCAATGTTAAAGTTTCTTGTGCCTCTGTTTTCAAATTCTTTTCTTACATAATCCCATACAAAACTATCGTGTTGTTCTTTTAAATTATATATGCCATCTGTATCATATAAAGATTTCATTCTGTTTGCATACGCTAAAGTATCTGCATGATTTAAATTAAAATATAAAAATCCACACTCACTATAATGATTACCTCTACCTAGATATGTCATCATACAATCATCTCTATGAATATGTTTTTTAATCCATTCTTCATCTATTTTCTTATGAAAAACACTATCAGCGTCAATACAAATAAGACCATCAACATCTTCATTCATAAGAGCATGTGTATATGCATATACCTTATAACTAAAACGAACACCGTCTGTAAGAAACTCTTTACCTTTTACTTTATAATCTGAGTATGGTTGTCTATGTTTGTTTCTTTCTACAAACTCCTTTAAATCAGGTAAAACTTTCATCATACATTCATCTTCATTGTAGATTTTTAAAGGAAATGACCAATTATAGGTCTCTTTAAACCTATAGGCATATTCTTTATATAGTTTGTTATTGTAAGTTGTTATTACTTTGATATTAAGTGGTGCCATGGTTTACCTTGTCTAATTTCTTCTACTGACCATTGAGCATAAGCTAGGTCATACAATAATTGTTCTCTTTCTCCACATTTAGGATTTTCAATATCTGATAATGAATGACTTGATATTGGCCATAAAAAATTATATTCATTACATGGTATTACTGGTATGCCTGCTAATATAGAATCAATACTAGAACCGCTAGTATAAGACACGGTGCAATGTGCATTTTTAAAATCTTTCTTTATGTCTTCATTTTTACTATATGTTACATTTTTGTATGCAAAACTTTGAATATGATTTTTCATTAATTTTTTATTTTCAGGATGGTCTCTAAATCTAATTTCTCTGTCAGTATGTTTTCTCAAATAATGAATTGTATTAGTAACCCATAATTGAAAGTCAATACCAAATAAAGAGGCGTCTGTCATATTTTGACCCATTAATAATATATGCTCACCTTTTTTTCTCCAAGGACTAACTTTTAATTTAAGGTTATCAAATCTATCTGATTTACTATTTTTATTCTTAAAGTCTGCTAAACCATGCATATAATGTTGTAAACCAACTCTGTAGTTTTCGTGAATTTGTGCAATAGTTCTACCTAATAAAGGCGTTTCTAAAACAATTAACGGTTTATCTTTATGACTTGCTATAATTGTTTGTTTTACATGATGGTGTCGTACAAAATCATTCTTCCATTCTTTAGTAGGTGTTTTTTTCCAAGAACCAAATACGACTGCTACATCACATTCTTCATATCTGTCATGTTTTTTTACACACCTACCACCAACTGAATCTGCAAAGTCCATTAATATTTGTTTTTGCTTCCATAATGGTGTAGAATTTAAAAAGAAATTTACTAACATTATTTACCCCGTAATATAACTGCCTCTGATAAACATTTATTTCTAGGTCTATTTAAAAACACTTCGTATTTGTAATTAAGGTCTTTTAACATTTGTTCATATTGTTTTAAACTAGTTTCATTATCAATTAGTTTTACCTCAAACTCAATTAGAAATGCCTTGAATGGTACATCATAAGTTAAAATCTCTGTACAGAAATCATACCATACACCCTCGATATCAGCTTTAATAATATCTGGTTGTGGCATATCTTCTTCCATCATCTGTTTTAAATTTTTACATTCAACTTCAATGTATGCTGGGTCTTCACCAAATTGTGGTAATGGTAATAAAGAATAACATTTTGCTAAATCATTCTTATCATAATAAAATTTCATAGTACCTGGTGTCTTATTATATGCGACTTGATGAAATGTCATCTTATCTTTACCAGTAAAATTTGTTTCCCACATCTTTATGGTATCTGGTGTAGGGTCATATAAATGTATATTCATATTAGGATTGTCTTGCAACATAGATTGTTCCCAACCTACATCTCTATGTACACCTAATGATAATACATTTGTACTTTCTTTGACTACACTTTCTGGTAACCAATAGTTTTTATATTGTTTAAAGTCTTGAGGATTCATATAGATACCCTCTAGTCTTTTTATCTCTGTTAAGAGTTCTTGTTCAGTCATTTTATCTCCTTAATCTTCATGTACCGGCCAATCAGTTTGGAAAGTAACATAATTTAATTGTATACCTCTTCGTTCTACTTTAATATTTTTTCCTTCATCCATACCATGCCATTTATTAGGTCCATGAAATATGTATCCATAATTATTCCAAAATGGTACTGTCTTTTTATATGATAAATCTTCACTATATAAGTCGGTACCTAAATTAATATTTTCACCTGTCTTGTTAATATAAATTAAACTTGATATTAATTTTTCTGGTATATCACAATGAGGTTTCAACCAAAATCCTTCTGTATCATTTAATACTTCTAGTCTAACAAAAGAACCTTTAAATTCTTCTTTGTTTCCTACCATCTTAGCAATTAGTTTTCTTACAGGTTCACTACGCAAATCATTAATAAATTTTGTTAATTCAGGATATTTTTTATAATTATCTCTTGTAATATATTCTCTTAATTTATGATTTTGTTTCTCTACACCTTTTTTGTAACCTGACCTGGTGCCATCATGTAATACACCATCTCTAGTTACGGTAGCATTTCTAATTTCATCAATTTGTTTATCTGTTAAGACATCTTGAATAATAAAATGGTCCCATGGATTATCGTCATATTTACATCTTCGTAAACTATCTAGTAATTTTGTCATTTGTTTTTCAACCAATCTATTATACCATCTGTCCATACTTTATAAGCATGTTGATTAGGATGTTGGTCGCCCTCTGCTAACTCGTATTCTTCACTCGTTTGTATTAAGTCAAGTAAACTATACTCTGGTTTATAGTAATTAGACCAATCTATTTGGTCTTTAATAGTTTTGGTCTCACGATTTTTTGGGTTGTACTTATACCCTATTGAATTATATATGCAATAATCCAATCCTAATTCTTTTAATCTTTTTTGTATCTTTAAAATAGAAAACAATACATGATAAGAAGCTGTTTCATCAATATCTTCATTTATAACTTTTCCCCATTTTAAGGTGTGAAAATAATCACCTTTAATAACAGGTCCTTTTGTAAAGGCATATTTCATACAATTTTCTGCCTCTTTATTTCTACCAAAAATACTTGCTTTATTGCCTCTTTCTTTGTTATATGTTTGTTCATCAAAACTTACTACTTGAAATCTACCAGATGGTGGTACACCAATTAATACGAAACTATCTTTTTCAAATTTGTATGAGTATAATCTTCTTAATACACCATCAATGCTATAACCATTACGAGCAAGATTAACTTCATCTCTTTTCATATATTCTGCAACATATGTACCTGGACTTCTATGTTCACCACTTAATTTATTTCTTTGAGGCACACAATTGCCATATGCAAAACTGCAACCCATATTATACAACTTTGACATTATACTTCCTTTCAAAATCTTGACCATCTCGTTTATCATTTACCATAGGTTTACCTTTGATGTTTAGAGATGTATTTAACAATATTGGACAACCGGTTTGCCTCTTCCATTCTTTTAATAAATTATAAAAACCTTCATTATCTTCTTTTGTAACAGTTTGTACTCTGCTTGTGCCGTCTGCATGTATAATAGCAGGAAATTGTTTAGGGTATTTACAAGTACCAACAAACTGCATATATGGACTTGTTTCTTGTGGCATATCAAAATACTCATGTACATCTTCTAGTAATATAGCAGGTGCAAAAGGTCTAAACTTTTGTCTTTTCTTAATTGCATTGACCATATCTTTGACCTCTGGTCCTCTAGGGTCTGCAAGTAAACTTCTATTACCTAATGCTCTAGGTCCAAACTCTGCTCTGCCATTGGCAACACCAACCATTTTGTTTGCTTTTAATTCTTTTATAATACTATCTACAGGATATTCACCAGGTATATCTTGTCCTAGAAAAGGACCTTTCCAATTTAATTTTTGTTTTGTAATGGCAGGTATACAACCTAATGCCGAACCACTATCTCCTGGATTTGGCATAATCCATATATTTCTTTTAAGATTACTATTTGCAACACAATTTAAAGCACAACCACCACTAATAACTAAATTAATTTTTTTACAATGTTTTTTTACAATCTTTGATAATTCATCTTCATATACTTTTTGTACTGAGGCTGCTAAATCATAATCAGTTGCCCATGTCAAATCATTTTTAGGTACACCCTTATGATTATTTCTTTTCAACCAATTTTCTTTTATAAAAGTAGTATATCTTGGTTTACCGTAAGCAGCCATACCCATTGTAATATATTCTTCTTCGTTTGGTTTTAATCCTATTCTCTGTGTAACTGCTGAGTATAATAAACCTAATGATATGGGGTATTGTTGACGACCTATCATTTTTTCATTGTCCCATAATGACATAGTTTCCATTTCACCAATAGCGTCAACTGTTATTGTCATTGCGTCATCAAATGGTGATGTATAATAACCACCTGCCATGTGTGAGTGATGGTGTGTAGCATATTCATCTATCTTAATACCAAATTGTCTTAAATATACACTTGGTAAATCTTTCATATTTAATGCATGAAAATATTGTCCTGCTTTTAACTGTCTTTTCTTCTTCAACCATGGTTTTTCATAATATACGACCATGTCAAAAGGACCATACCTCATAGCCTCATTAACAATAGCCCAATTTAAAAACTGGTCATTCTTAATCTTGGAATATCTTTCAGCATGAGCAGCCCACATTATTTCCTGACCGTCAACAACGGCCATGGCTGCGTCATGGTTTAGACAATTTATTCCTAATATTCTCATTTGTATATAAAAGGGTCCTGTTTTTTAGCTTTGTATTTTTGCCATTTGGTTTTAAACCAATTGATTATTCTTCTTACCATATATTTTCTCCGTTTAAATGCCCATATGCTTTACCGTTTTTCATTTCTTCTTCGGTAAACTGAGCACACATTAATGATTTTATCCAATCTTCTCTGTCACCTGCATATAAAGGGTCTTTAATTTGGTCTAACTCATTTAAACCTAAACTTACTGGATAAGCAGGCGAATGTTCACTACAATAACTAGGTATACCAGCCATAACGGCATGTACAGCACACATTGAATGAAAAGATACCATAGCGTAACAATCTTTTAAATCTTCACTCAATGGTTTTTCTTTTCTATCTGGCGACCAATCTAAATCATCTTTAAATTTTTGTCTAACAACTATATCTCTTTTGGTATGTTGTTTTAATTTGTTTATAATATCTTTTTCCCATTCAATCCTATCTATACCGTACCAATGTGCTGTATGATAACTTGGTGGTATTACAAGAATATGTTTACCGTTATATTGCCAAGGTTTAGGTGTTAATTCATCTCTACATTTTTCATTAAGTCTTTCTATAAGTTTATCAAATCTTCTATCGACCTTATATGATTTTTCTAAATAATTTTTTTGAGTATTGTTTTTACAGATACGATACCATCTATCTCCTGTGTCTGATTGTTTAAAATCATTACTAAAGAAATAAGGTTGGTCAAAGTAATACCAATCATTACAGACTTCTCTAACTTCTTTAGTTCCTCTGACTAAACCTTGAAAGACAACTGATACATCATCAGGTATTTCACCGTCCCATGTAGGCCAACTAAAATCTAAAAATCTAGCTGCACCTCTTCCTGGCAATTTATTATTTTCTACTGAATTAAAAATTTCGTGATTATGTTTTTCACAGAATGATTTTAAAAATGATGATGATGATTTTTTAGTATTAAAGAGATAAATTTTCATAACCAACCTTTTTAATAAAATAACTATCTACAATATCAGACAATGGATTACCTGTCTTTTCTGTATCAAGTATCTTCTTCAAGTTATATTCTGGTAATTCTTTCACAAATGCCTCGTACATCATATCTTTATCTGCATTACCTTTTCCAGTAGCACCTTTTTTAACAACACTAGGTACAACTGTATGATAACCATACTTTTCTTCAAGTAAACGATATTTAAGAATACCACAATTTTCAGCAATCTGAAATACACCTTGGCCTTTTGAACCAAAGGAGTATCCTTCAATGAAAATAATAGGTTGATTTTGTTTGTAATTTGATAATAGGTCCATAACAAAATCTGATATGTAAGTGAATCTTTCAATAGGGTCGTTCCATTCTTTATGTTCATAACCAGTTATATTTTCACCTTGTCTACCAATCCATTTCTTTTTACTTGTTAGGTAATGAAATGAAAAAGTACCACTTCTTATGTCATCAATATGTATAGCCGGACTAGTAAGACTATAATCAATTCCAATCTTCGTCCTCTTCCAATCCGTCTTCGTATCTTTCCTCAGCGTCTTCTTCATGTTCTACCTCATGTCCACAAAATGGGCAAGTTAGTGGTTCTAAGTCTTGCTCTTCAATATCCCAACTTACGGTATATTTAGTTTCGCAGGAAGAACAGGTTATTTTTCTTTTTTCCATTATAGTTTGAATTTTTTAAATTGGTCTTTAGTTA
>CAACVD010001067.1_pt1 | contig 13221 bp, 18 predicted proteins | sample 2381771 | NCBI WGS metagenome assembly CAACVD01 (sample SAMEA5211965, study PRJEB30684) | marine metagenome | biome: Marine; feature: Epipelagic; material: Water | collected 2015-10-15 | depth 15 m | reverse complement strand
TCTGATTGTTTTACTGTCAATCCACTAATAGATTTGCCGCGCGGCTTCGCCGCTTTCTTTTGTTCAAACATTTGTTCCTGTGTTGGTTTAGTTTTCTTTTTTGGTTTAGGAATTTTTATAGAACCGTACATATTATATTTTTACTTGCGATTTTTATTATAGATTTTTTTTCTTTATAAAAATTAATTAAATGAATTGTATTTATAAAATTTACTCTACCCTACATAATGATGATAATAGTTATATAGGCTATTGTAGAAATTTTAAATCAAGAGTATCATTTCATAAAACCTGTTTAAAATATAGAACACGTATGAATTGTAAATTATACCAATACATGGAAAAGGTTGGACTAGAAAATTTTAAATTTCAAATATTAGTACAACTCCCTATTTATGATAGAGAACAATTACGAGAATTAGAAAGATTTTATTATGAACTATATCAACCTTCATTAAATATAAAATATCCTAAAAGGACAATAAAAGAATATAATGAAACATTTAAAGGACATTTTACTAATTTAAGATTAAATAATAGAGAAGAACATAATAAATATGTAAAAAAACGGAATAGTGAAGATAAAGAAGTAATAAGAGCAAGGGCTTTATTATATTATCAAAAAAATAAAGATAAAGTAAATAAAAATAATAATTCTATTTGTACATGTACATGTGGATGTCAAATAAAACATTATACTAAAAAAAAACATAGAAATAGTACAGAACATAAAAATAAATTAAAAGAAGTTATATTAAGAAGTTATTATAAGGTAAGGGTTCAAAATGAATTAAAAAGAAAAACAAGGTTATATATTGGTAATTAATCCTCTTCTACTATTGTTATTGGTTTAAATTTATTATCTAAATATAATTCATTGATATTATTTGAAGTATAATTTATACTAAAAAAATCATGTTTATTTTTAGTATTAGCACGAAATAATTTAATAAAATCAGAATCTTTACCTGATGGTAAAAAATTATGTTCTTGTGCTATTTCCTTTAAATTTTTATTTGAGGTATTACCTAATATTAGTATATTGGAATTGGTACGAATAGATTTAGAGAGGTCAAAGTAGTACTGACTTAGTACCACTATATTGATTTGGAACTTTCGGGAGTTCGAAAATAATTTACCTAACTGATTGAACCGTTGAGAAAATTTACCACTGCTACTGTAATCATCAATTATAATTAAAGGTTTTTTATTTTTATCAATTCTAAATTCATCTTTTAAACCCTCATATACATGTTTTAAATTTTCCATATCTAGGTCTTCACCATCATAAATATTATTTGGTTCAATATCATAGTACTCAATTATCATTTCCATTTTTTTGTCTTCGTATGGATTAGGAGCAAATATATAAATATCTTTACCTTTGAAGAGTTTATTAAATTTAAAATTATCAGATAATAATAAATTATTTAATATAGAATTTTTACCTGCTCCACTTTTGGCAATTAATAACATTCTCCACGACAAACTAAATAACGTATGTTCCACACCTAATTTATCGGTGGAATCTTTGACCTTTTTCATTTCAATTTTAGATTTAGGAATATCAATTTTCATATCGTATATTCTTTAATAATAATTTATTTTTTAAAATTATTATGAAAGATTCAGAATATAAGGAGGAATTAGAAGGCTATAAAAAACGATTTGATGAAATGGATTATGAAATTACTAATTTAAAAAAAAAAGAATCCTTTTTACATCTTGAAATAGTAAAAATGTTTGGAATAATTAAAACTCTATCTCATGCTATCAAAGATGAGGCATTAGAGATACATCATTTAATGATAAGTCTAGAATTAGTAGAAAATAGATTAACTTATTTATACGAAGGTTTAATATTAGAAACTGAAAATATAGATTTTAATTAGTTTTTAAATATACTTCTTTTTGTGTTTCATGACTATGGAGCATATTATTTGCTAATTCTTTTTCTTTTTTTAACTGCTCAGTATCTACTACATCAGCAACCCTTGATTTTCTTATTAAATTTAAATTCATTGCCTTGTCTCCTTTTTTAAAAACTATAGGTAATAATTTACTTAGGCTATTAGGGCTCATAGTAAAACCTCTGGTATTTAATAATAGATACTCACCTTTATTAAATTTCCTATATAAATTAATTACTTTAGCAAGACCACGAGATAATTTAATTTTTTGTTTTCCTATTTGTTTTATATTTTTAAAATCATTTAATATAATAAATTTGGTATATGTTCCTACATCTAAGAAATAATTTTTATTATCTTCTAGGTCTTTTATATCCTCTTTTTTCCTATAAATTAAATCTGCCCAGTTGAGCCTTAGGGGGTCGTGAAGAGTGTATAAACTAGAAATTAAATAATATAATAATAATTTATTTTGTTTTGGTGTAATAATATTTTTTTTTCTTAATTGTAATTCATCAACTTTTTTTTTATATTCCTGCTGTATTTCTTTTAATTCTTCATAAGTTAAATAATTTTTTTTTTCCTTTTCTGTTTTACTTCCCTTTTCATATACTTTTCCAATTTCTTCGTTCATCTTCCTCAACATTTTTATATATTCTTCTATTTCTGGTTTATATTTCTGCTCATCTACAGCCTTTAAGGAAACCACTATAGAGGTTAAATAATTTCTTTTAGTTGTATCCTTGTATTCTGAGATACGTTTTTTTATTTCTTCAATATCTTTTAAAAAGTCTAAATTTTGGAATTCTTTTTTACCATTCAAAATAAAAATGTTTTTGGAATAATTTTTAATAGAATTTAATTTAATATTTTTTCTTGATTTTTCTATAAAGGGTTTTAAATCCATTTAATTATAATATAGATTTTTTTTTAAATTATTTTTGTTAATTAATTTAAAATAAAATATTTTTTATTTATAAATGAATATCAATTATTTGATAAATACAATTACTGTATACCTTAAAACAAAAAAATTAGATAATAAACAATATTATTTTAAATATCCTTTTTTCAAACAACAAATTAAATTTATTACTAAATTATCATCTAGTAAAGAAGATAATAAATTTATAAGGCAATTATTTAATAAGATGTATACACAAGGATTATTTTATTCTTTCAAACATCATAAAACAAAATTATATTATTTTACTCCTCATTTTAAGTATCTACCTAAACCAGAATTTGAAATAATTAATAAACCAAGGCGAATTTTAAGATTTGATTAATTATTTCCTTGATTTAAATTTATTTAATAATTTCATTCTTTCAGTAGTACTATTTAATGGAGAACCAGCAAAACCTAAGGGTAAATGAGGAGTTATTTTAACTGGCTCTACTTTAGGCTGTGGTTTTGGTTCAGTTTTAATTTCTTCACTCTTAGGTATAGATGGTTGTTTTTTTTTCTCGGCAGGCTCTTTTTTTTGAACTTTCTCATTGCTTATTTTTAAAGTTTGAACTTCTTTCTGTAAGGCTTCAATCTCTTTTATTAAGGTGTCTTTTTCTTTTTTTGTGTGTTGTTTCTTTTTTAGTGTATTATATAGTTTGGCTTCTTCTTCTTGTCTTTTTTCTTCTTTTAACATCTGTTTTATTTTATAATTTTTCGCTCTTGTAGCCCTACCTTTTGCTAGGTTAGCCTTCATTTTTTCTATTTCCTCTGGTGTTCTTTTACGTCTGCGTTTATCTTCTTTTTTTGGTTTTTCTTTTTTTGGTTCAGGTTCAGGTTCAGGTTCTGGTTCTGGTTCTTGATTTTCTTCAGGTTCTGGTTCAGGTTCTGGTTCTTCTTCACTGATAGTTTCCTCTGGAGGTTGTTCAAATATATCTTCTTGTTTTATACGTTTTTTTACCATATAGATTTATTAAAGAAAATATTATAAAGATTTTTTACAATATTTTATTTAATTAATTTTTCTTTAAGAATTTTTTTATTCTACAGTTTTTTTTTCTGTTTCTTGTGTTTCTTCTTCATCAAGGAATAAATATTTATGAATACAGACCCTTTTAATTTCAACATCTTTCCATTTTAAAGGCTTTTTTTTATACCTATTTTCACAAATATAATAAATACTTGTTCTACTAATTCCGTAATGGTCAGTAATAGATTTTTTAGTTGTAAATAATTTAGCAGGTTGCCCCTTAAATTTTACCTCAAAATTAAAAGTATGGGGAATATGGAAATATTTTTTATTATCTGATTTGTTCATAATTTTATTTTCTGTTTGATTCATCGTTATATTATATACTTGTTTTATCTTTAAGCCGTTTTAGACCTCGTAAATTTTTTATACGTTCAAACTATTTAGAGAATAGATTATTATCTCATATATAAACAAAATGATTGGAAAACAAATTTTAGGGTATTCGAATTTTAAAATGGATTTATCTAAACATAAGACTGAGAATAGAGTTATTAAGCAACCAAAAATAACAGGATGGGAGAAACATAAAAATATAAAATCTATCATATTTGGAGATAAGGCAATAAAACATTGCGTCGTAGCCTGTGGTGCGATCAACAACTTTTTAGTAATTGATTTTGACCTGATGTCATCATACATTGCCTTTACTGAAAAGTATAAATTTTTAAAAAACTCATTCATTGAAAAGAGCCCGAGAGGATATCATATATATATACAATATGACGAACGTTTAATTTCTGGAACTGATGTAATGAGTAATTTTAATAAAATTGATGTTTTAAGTGATGGTAAAATATGTATTTGTTTTCCTACTACATACACATTTGAGAATAAAAAATATGAATATAAAATTATTGAAAATAAACCAATTATAAAATTAAATGAAGAACAAATTAAATTATTATTAAATGAATATAAACCTGATAAACTTCAAATAAATAAAAAATTAGATAAAATTGAAATACCTATTAATACTAAACCTGAAAATATGGAAATAATAGAAAAAATGGCTGAATTAATAGATATAACCTATATTAACAATTACCAAGATTATTTTAAATTGGTAAGAGCATTTTCATATTTAGGACTTTATGATTTATCAATTAAAATTTCTTCAAAGAGTGAAAAGTTCGATATTGATAATCATGATAAAATATTTAATTATAATTACTCTCAAAATTTGATTACAGGGGGAACTATTTATCACTATGCTAAATTATCAAACTTTGAGGAATATATTAAATTATTACCTTCCCCCCCTAAATTAAATAATGATGACGCATCTCTAAGTGATTTATTTATTTATTTTGAAAAAGACAATTTAGTTATATTGGATGGTACATTATATTTATATCATAATGGACTTTGGAAAAAAGATGATAATTTAATTATTAAAAAGTATCTCAGAGATGTATTAAATAAATATGTATGTTATCGAATTAAAAAACATCAGGACGTTATTTTATCATGCTCTGAAGATGAAAGAAAGAATAAAATTAAATATTCTGAAGAACTAAATAAAATATTATATAGGCTTACAGTGAAGAAAAATTTAGATTGTATTATTGAATTAACCAAGCAGACATTAGCATTTGAAAGTATGGATAAAAAAATAATATTTGATACTGGAGATGAACAAAAATATAATATTCATTTTAAAAACGGTGTATATGAACTAGATAATAAAAGGTTTAGACCGAGGCTACAAAGTGATTATATAACTAAGTTTTTAAATTGGAATTATCAGGAGGAAGTAGAACAGGATAAAATTGATTTTGTTTTTGATATGTTCAAAAAATCACAACCTATCAAGGAACAAAGGGATTTTACTCTATCATGGCTTGCCTATTGTTTAGACGGGAATACAGGATTACAAAAGTCTAAATTTAATATTGGTTATAAAGGCAGTAATGGTAAGTCAAATGAGTTAAAAGTACATAGCAAAATATTTGATATTTATTCATTCAAATTAGATAATAAAAGTTTCAATAATTCATTTACTAAACAACATAAGCAATTTATCCACCTAATAAATAATCCAATCAGATTGGCATTTATTGAAGAATTAGATAGAAAAGAGTTAAATGTGGATATACTGAAAGATTTTATAGATGGTGATAGTTTAAACGTGGAAATAATGTATGGTACAAGTGTTCAAAAAGATTTTCAGGCTGCCCTTACTTGTTGTAGCAATAAAGATTTCAATCTAAAAATAGATGGAGGCATGGCTAGACGTGGTACTGTTCAATATTATAATTCTCAATTTAAAAATGTTGAAGAAAATGATTATAAAAAACATATCTATAAAAGGATTGATAATTTTGATAAAATATTTGATAATGAAGATTACAAGAATGCCTATTTTAAATTACTACTTCAATATTATACTACTGATACCTTTATTCCTAAAGAAAATGAGGAATTATTTAAAAATATTGCTCTTGACCAAGATTCATTTAAATTATATTTTGATGAGATATTTGAACAAACTCATGATATGAATGATATGGTACATAAAAATCAAGCATTAGAGGCTTTTAATCAAGAAGTTGGAAGTTCAAAATTAAGGAGAAACTGGGCATCGTTTTTAGGTGAAATGAAAAGGTTAGAAATTGAATTTGATAGAAGAAAATATAAGGATTCAAAACAAGGGTATTTTATAGGAATAAAATTAAAGGAAGAAGACGAGGATGAATCTAATAAATATTCTAGTGCTTTGGATAAATGAAATATTAGGTGTGTTCAATCTTAACTGTCCATTTGTCAAATTTGACGTTTTTTCGCCATTTTCAAAACCCCCCTTATAAATCGAAAACAGGGACCTACTTTTGAAAATCATGAAAAAACGTCAAATTTGACAAATCGTAAAAACCCCCCTTATCCAAGGTACATATATTTTATAAAATAATCAAGCCATGCCTAAATTAGGTATTACTCCATATAATATATAGGCTAGAAAGGCAACAAATAAAATTTGAAATAATAATAAATATCAAAATCATTATATTGATTTCAATATTTTTTATTTTTATTTTTAACTTTTTCAACTGATATTTAACCGTTCTTCATTCCAATTCTCCATAATTGCTTCTCTGTTAAATTTTCTGGAAGCCCTTTTATTCCTGTGATATTTTCGATATGCTCTCTTAACCAAGAATTAGTTTCATCATCTAAACAGACACCAAACCAGTAATCAGCGATTGGATTTTGTGCGTATCTTACCTCATGAATATTAGGCACATCTTCCCAGTCGTGCCAATTATCCACATTCCAAATATCACTATATGGTACATTTAGAGCATGTCCAAATTCAATATCCCCTTCTTGTGCCTCTACATAAGGACGTTTTAGGTTCGGGTGTAGCCTATAACTGCCATTATATCCAATTTTGACCATTGAAGCATTAAATTTTTCTTCGTGCTCTCTCTTATAGAGTGCGTGAAGGTAGAAATCAATTCGTTCAGTAATGAGGCTGTTCATGTTATATATGGTAAACGTGGCTTTTCTTTAAGTAGTTTGAACGACTTAGAACGCCAAGGTATCAAAGGTAAAATAACTAATGCATTGGGTTAGATCTTGCCCCTTAAATAGGCTGTCGTTCTAAGTAGGTCAAAACCATTTAGAGAAATGCCACGTTAGTAATATATAAGATGAACACCAAGATGAACACATTCACAAACCCGCTAATTTTTGACAGAATCAAGACCTACTACTACATGGACACCTCCTGTATTGATTACCATCGTGCCGATAAAGCCAAGGCTACAGCACATAAGAATTCTAAATTTGTCGCAAAATCAGACCTTAAACTAGGTGATATTTTTCATTGGAAAAGCACTAAAAATATTCATACCATAAGGAAGGTTATCAAGATTACCGATAAATCCATTTCATCAAAAGAAATTGTTAGTGATATTTCACTAGTCAAAAATCCTGCCTATATGGAAAGTACGCCTGCCTATCGTTTATGGAAAATGGCAGAAATTACCAAATATGACCCTCGATTTTTGAAAGGTAGAACTGTATCTTTCAAAAAAACTGATAACTTCTATGATGGGGTAAGAGTCTATGATACGAATTTTCCAATTATTGACCTCAACTCTTGTAGAGAAGTATCAAAGGAGTATTTTATCGAATACCTTATCCATGGTTTTTCTGAAGAAGCCCGAAGTTTTCTAAAGAAGGAAAAACAAATAGAGGAAAGAAAAAATGAATTACGCCAAAAAATCAAAGAAAATAAAGAAAAATTAGAAAAACTTGAATATGAATTTAAAAAGTGAGGATTTCCTGACTACCCCCTGTAAAACGAGTTGTTAGAGTAAAAACTCACCGTTAAAGAATAAATTTGATACCTTAACTTAGGTATGAAATTATTTCTTATTCCCCCCCTTTTCTGAAAATTTGACTTTTGCCTGTTTCAGTAAATCCCGCTTTCCATATTTCAATAATTCATTTTTATCAATCCTAGCCGCAGGTCCTAACGTAAGAACAGAAGCAAGCCTAGCCAATGACCATGATGCCTGAGTTTGATTTGGACGACTACCACCTGAAAAATAGGCAGCCCTCCCCTTTTCTAGTACCTTGTCTACTCCTGTTTTGCTCATCAATGATTTATATATTTTTGATTTTTCTGTTATTTTGAAACCATACATTTTTTCAAATTTAATTACATGCGGCGATCTTTTAGTTTCAAACGATTCTAATTTTGGCCTCTTCTTTTTTTCTAATATGCTCTTCTCCTGTTTTTTTTATCTTTTTCACTTAATGATTCTGGAATATAGGTACTTGGTACTTTTCTTTGTTTTTTTCCTTTACCAATTGATATTTTTTTATAATCCATTTATTAAAAATTTAGAAAAAAATTATCTAATAAATTTTTATATGTCTTCAATATCAGTTGATGAAAAGATAGCCAAAATGAAAGCAAATAAAAAATTAACTGTAAAAACTATGAAAGCAATGATTAAAGAAACTATGAAAGTAAAAACTTATAGAGGCTATTCAACAAAAAACAGAAACGGATTAATAGAACTAATAGCAAATAATAGAAAAGATTTTCCAACTTTTCATAAATCACTTGAAAAAGGAACAATAAATGAAGAAATCGCAAAAAAATTAGCACCTAAAAAAGCACCTCCAAAAAAACCAGCATCTCCAAAAAAAGCACCTCCAAAAAAACCAGCACCTAAAAAACAAGCACCTAAAAAACAACCTTCAAAAAATAAGGAAATAAAAAAATTAGAAAAAGAATTAAAAGAATTACAAAATGAATTAAAAGAAGCGGAAGATAGCGAAGATGAAGAAATAATAAAAGGTTCAATAAAGGATATTAAAGGAGATTTAAAAGAGTTAAAAAAAGGTTCAAAAAAATAGAGGGAACTAGTGGAAGCCCAAAAGAACCTAATAAAACTAAAATATCAGATAAGCAATATAAAAATATAAGTAGTGTATTAATTCAACAGTCATTAATTAAAATAGAAAATCCAAAAATTAAAAATAGAGAACAATTTTTAAAGGGATTTAAAAACCAAATTTACGATGTTATATTAAATTTAGTATTTTTTTCAAAAAGCGAAAATATACCTTACACCCAAGAAGAACGTAAAAAATTAAAAAAAGAAAAAAAAACACAAAAAAGCATATTATATTTTGAATCAGGACCTAATACAAATTATAATATTACTACTAAAGAAGAATTTAAAAGATTTACAGATTTTTTAATTATGGAAATTATTAAAAAATCAGATAAAGAAGTAAATAAATATGAAAAAGATACAGGCAAACCTCTTGAAGAATCAATTAAATTATTTAAAAAAACAAATCTTCCTATTAATTTTGATGATATATTTTTTTATGTAATGGAAGATAAATTAATATCATTTTTAATATCACCATATCCAACTTTAAAAAAAGAAGCAAATAATTATAAAGATAGAATTAAAAAACAAAATAAAAATATGTTAAAAAAATTAAATGAATTTAAATCAGAAATAGAAACTAAAAAAAAAATAGAAGAAAGATTAAAAAAGCAGGATATGATTTAATTATTTACCATTTAAAACTAAATATATTTTTTTAATATCTTTCTCGTTTAGGTGAAAGTTATTATTTAAATAATCAATTGAACCCCTTATTTTAGGACATTCTATTTCATCAGAATTAAAAGCACAACTTGATTTACATTTAAAAAACTTAAAAAATGATAACATTTAATTTATGTTAACATTTAAATTTAATATTAAGATTAAAAAAAAAATTATTTTTTTATCTAAAATTAATTTATATGTCTCAGGATTTGGGTCAATCTCTCATTTCACAATATAGTTCAGAGATTCAAAAACCAGAAGCACAATTTGGAGATATTGTAGATTACAGACAAGAGTTTATAAAATCTGCGTTAGGAGGGGCAGGTGCGATAGGACTCCAAACACAAGCGGCGAAAATCTATGGTGCGTTTAGAGCAAAAGCCAGAGGTACATTAGGTAAATACGGTCTATCTGAGGAGGATTTAGACGAATTACAAGCCAGTGTAGAGTCAGGGGATTATAACAGTGCTATTGCTAAAATAGGCTCTAAATTAACCTCTAAAATTACAGAAAGTGGCAGAACTGCTTTACAAAATTTAAAAAGTAAAATAAATGAAATAAAAGATATAAAACCAGATGAAGCAAAACCATTAAGTAATTTATCAGGAGATGATGACGCAGCGGATATTTCAAAACAAGCCTTACAAGATAGATATAATGCTTTATCACAATCTGGTAAAGATAGTTTAAATGAAACTTTACAAGACGGTTTAGATAAAGGAATCATACAAAAAGGTGATAACCAAGCCGTAAGTGATATTATGGATGGTGTAGAAATGAGCGAACAATCAGGTTTAAATAATACTGCTCAAGTGATAGGTAAGGGTGCGGATGCTAGAATTGGACAACAAGCACCTAGTGCGGCAGATGATGCGGCAGATTTAGCAAGCGCTGGAAAAGATGCGGATGTTGCCGCTAGCGCTGTAAGTAAAGCAGATGAAGCAAGTGATATTATAAAAGGGGTCAGTGCCGCAGGAGATGCCCTAGATATTGACCCTTTGACCGCAGGGATAGGTATCCTTCTATCATTAGGTGGAGTTTTAGCAGGAATCGAGTTAAAGGCCCACCACGAGCAATTTGTCGCTCCTCCTCCAGTACTACGAAATTATCAGGTAGGAGAAGATGTATAAAATAGATTTTATTATATAAAAAAAATTATAAAATAAAATCTTAAAAAAAAGTATATATAAAATGTCTCAACCTTCATATTCTGAAATTAAAATTCAAGCAAGACAAGCCACTATAAATGGTGATAAACCTAATGCTGATTTTGACGTACCAAGTGGTAATTATGATTTATCTCAATGTTATATTCAAATATCAGGACAAGCAAATAATAGCATGGCAGTTGAAACAGCATTTACAAATCCTGTTCCTTCACAGGCTGGAGTCGTAGCGGGTCGTGTTTATGATGATGTTATATTTCATAGTGATAGTGCGAACGCTGATTTACAAAGATTAGTTTATTCAGTAAAAGATAATCTTATACGTAATGCCTATGCTGAGAGTTCAAAATTAGGATATTTAGATAATGTAGCCTATCATAATAGTTGGAAACAAAATTTAGATGCTGCTATCTATAATGAAGATGAGTTAAACTCTCAACTAGAATATGGAGGTTCAAGAAATACAGAACAGCACGGCTTAGTACGTAATGGACCAATAAATATGATAAGTAAAAGTGGCAATGACGCATCAGTAAAAAAAGATTTTCAACTAAGATTACCTTTAAAAAATGTTTTTCCTTCACACGAAATAAATAATTATCAAACCAATGTACATGGTGATTTATCATATCATTTCGAGACTAGACTATCCCAGTTGGCGGCTACATTTGAGAATGGCGTTGATGATTATACAAAAGTCTATAATTCAAATTCAGATGCCAATAATAATGGACAGTACAGAATGCTTGATAGTTTTACAAATAATAGCGGTGCTGCTATAGAGATAACTGAAAGGGAGAGTGTAATCCATTACGATTCATTACAAGATGTGCCATTTCACGTAGGGCAAGCGGTCCAAATTCAATATACCACTCTTACAGGAGGTACAACTAGCGCAGTCCAAACTGTATTTACAACTATTAAGTCTATAAATTTTACCTCATTCGTAGGAGCATATAAAAAGGTAAGATTTGATTTTAATACATCTTCATTATGTACTTTAGCGAATCTTTCTACAATCCAAACTATATTAATGACTCCAATTAATCCTACTGCCCAATCATTAACCATTGATAAAGTAGAGTTATTAATGATGTCAGTGGTCAATCCTCCACCTGTAAAATTACCTCAACAAATACCTCTTAGATATGTTGCTAATGCTAAGGATAACATCCCTATTGCTACTGCTGCCAATAAGACCTTTTACATTCCCCCTAATACTGATGCCGTTTTCGTTGTATTTCCTGAGGTTGGAGATGGTACATATTCATCTTTTCTACTTGATTCCCTTAGTAGTTATAGATTCGTTATAGATAATAAACCTGCCGCAGATGGTAAATTAATTAAAACTAAATCAGGAAAACATTATGATTTATTTAATAGAGCGTTATCAAGTGCTGGACTTACTCCTAAATCAGTAAGACCTTATTTTAGAAATAATAACGTTTCAAATGATGGTACATTAAATACAATTCAAGAAATGGTAATTATTGGTTGTCCAGTTGTCAATTCTTCACAACAACAAGCATTACAAATTGAATTGAACGCAGGGGCGAATTTTACTGGAAATATTCAAGTAGTGTATTATAGAAATAAAGTAATAAAAGTATAAAATATAACATTAATATATTTAGTAATTATATATAATGTTAGATTTATTAGACAGGATAATCCACCCCTTCTTAAGTGATAAAATATACCGTTATATACATAAACAATTTATGAAAGATTTAAAAGAAATATTAGAAACCAAGACGGTATTTATACTTGAAGGGGGGAGGTTATCATTTTTAATTTTAGAAAATAATAGAAATTATTATAGTATATTAGAAGACCCAGATTTAGGAAATTTTAATAAAATTAATATGAAAAAAATAAAAAAAATAAAAAAATAAAATATTATTTTTAATTATAATGGCTCACAGATACCACTCAGTTAATCCTACTGCTTCACAATTTAATTATCAAGCAAATGATAGTTTAGATTTTATTGTTAATGCCGACCCTGACCGTATGCTTGTATCAAATTCAATTTCTATGTCTTTTAGATTAAAAGTTTTTAAATCAGGTGCTAATAGAG
>CAACVD010001066.1_pt1 | contig 13223 bp, 7 predicted proteins | sample 2381771 | NCBI WGS metagenome assembly CAACVD01 (sample SAMEA5211965, study PRJEB30684) | marine metagenome | biome: Marine; feature: Epipelagic; material: Water | collected 2015-10-15 | depth 15 m | reverse complement strand
CAGATGCTACAGGTAGAACTTTAAAAACTGCAAATGCCCAGTTAGACAGAACTGCGGACGGAGGTTTAAGGTTTCAAAAAGCTGCTGATTTAGGATTACAAGCTATCACTAGAACTACAGCTAAGTTTATAGATACCTCTGATATAACAGACCCTGGGTTGCTAGCAGATGCAAAAACTCAAAATCAATTAGCCCTTGATAGACTTCAATCGCAAGAAGTATCTGCTAACTTACAAGAGGCGTTGAACTCAGGACAAGCGACCGCTGAACAAATTGAAAAACGTAGAGGTGCCATCGCAGCAAAAATTAGAAATCTTAAACAAGATGAGAGTGGCATAAATGACCAGTTGATTAATGATTTGCAGAGACAGTTAGAAATTACTGATGTGGAGGCTCAAACACAGTTAGCAATTTTAAACACTCGTAATCAGATTAGGAAAACTTTTAGCGCTCAGATTGCAGCTGCATCTCAGTTATCAAAGTTTTTCAACCTTGAAATTAGCTCATCAGGGACATCGTTGAAGCTGGCTACAAATTCTAATGAGCAGAGACAGGCCCAAATTATAGGCTTACAACAAATTCTTGAATTGACTAAAGAAGCTCAAAACGCAAGCGAAGAGCAACTAGCTAATAGTGGTACACTTAGACAGCAATTACAGCTTGCAAGAGACGCTCAAGCTGCTCTGACGGGTAGCTTTATTAAATCAGTTGAAGCTGCTCGTGCATTGTTAAAAACTTTAGAAAAAATCAACGATAAACAGGAGCAGCAAAGACAAAAATTTGAGGCTCAATTAATTTTTGAGCAACAGAAAACTAGAGAGCAAGAAATTCAATTAGCATTAGCTAACGAACGAGCTAGAATCGCTAGAGACCAGAGAGAGGTTGAAGTTGCAAAGAAAGTACTAAAAGCAACTCAAGATAGAGCTAAGGCCTTAAGGGAAATTTTTAGAGAAGGCGCTCTTTCAAGTGCTGGGTTGTCTGCTAATTTTAATGAAAGTGACATAAGACAGCTTGAGCTTAAATTTAAGAGGGATGATCTTGACGCTTTGAGACAGTTTACTAAGACTCAAAGTGATCTGTTGAGAAAAACTGCTGATTTACAGAAAGAAGACATAGCAGCTCAGATTAGAGCTCAAGAGACGTTAATTGGCACTCCTAAACAAATTCAGACTGTATTGGGTACAGTATTAGGCACTCCAGGACAGATTAGAGAGACTATAGCTGCCCAGAGGGCTATTACACTAGCTGACATTGATGCAAGAGCCGAAACCGCAAAGAAAGAGATAGATGCCTTAGAAGATAGAAATAGGTTAGTTCAAAAAGAAATTTTAGGATTTAAGGGTCATGTTGAGGGCATGGCTAGAGTATTAGCAGCTGATATTACTGCTCGTAAAAAGGTGCTTGAGGGAGACAGCTTCGCTACTCTTACTGCTCGTAGAGCGCGTAATCTTACTGGATCTGGAAATAATGCACTAGTCGATCAAATTACAGGTATAGCAGGGGTCGATTTCTTAAGTCAAGTTGGAAGAGATGGAGCACTTACAGAAGATCAAGCAAGAAGAATATCAACTCTCTTAGAGAGTGCAAATATTACCCCACAAATAACCTCTGAATTAAAAAAACTATCAGAAGGACTAGGAACGTTTAATTTCCAGGCCACAAAAGATGCAATTGATGCAGCAGCAACAGCTGAGAAAAACTTAGCAAACTTTAGACTTGACTCGCAACAACAGAAAAGATTAGAGGATGCTCAAAGAACACTTGCTGATCTTAGAGCAAAAGAGGCGGAAATTGCTGAACTACTCGGCGTTGATCTCATGGAACTTGAAACTGCTCTAATAGTGGCACAAGGAGGGGTAAGAAATCTTGCAGCAGAGTCTAAAATACTTGACGACCGTATTAACGCTGCTGGGCTTGAGATTCGTGATACGATTGAAAACAGATTTGTATCAGGCTTCCAACAACTTAATGATGCTTTAATTGAGGGCACTCTTACATTTAATAATCTTAAGGAAGGCTTCAGAGATTTCGCTGGTGCACTTATTAAAGACATTCAAAGAATTTTTATGACTAAAACTCTTGCAGAGCCTGCGGCTGAGTTTTTAGCTAAGGGATTCAGCTCAGGTTTTACTGACTTATTCGGCACAAATGCAGGACCTTCAATGGAAGGTCTTGTGCCACCGGAATCAGCTTTTGGCGCAGGGAACTTTACAGGAGGCATGTTAGGCGGCCCAGTTAAAATGGCCTCTGGTGGTATGCTACGTGACCGTGTTCCTGCACTCCTTGAGCCTGGAGAGTTTGTGATTCGTAAACCTGCTGCTAAGGCTATCGGTGGACCAGCGCTTGGAGCTATGAATGCTACAGGCAAGATGCCAGGTGATGTATCGATTAATATCCAGAATGAGGGCTCACCAAAAGACGCTGAGGCGCAACAACCAAGATTTGACGGTGAAAAGTTTGTGATTGATGTTGTGATGAGAGACTTGAGCAATAACGGTCCGATTAGAAAATCACTTAGAGCAGGAGGATAATTATGGCTACGTACCCTAGTGACGCTACCGCACCAACCACAACAGCTTTTTCAACTGTATCACAGCAAATATTTACTAACACTGGAGCGTCAAGGACAGATTTTAATTTAACGAATCCTGTGAACAGCAAAGCGGAAGTTGTGGCATTTATCGATGGTGTTGAGCAGGCAACCTCAAGCTATGACATGTCTAATAGTTTTAACACAGTGTCTTTTACCACGGCTCCTAATGCTTCTAATCTTACTTTACAGACTATAACAATTCCTGCAAGATTTTTAGTTACACGTAGTTTACCTGCTGTTAGAGCGGTTGATTATTCTAATACAGTTGTAAGCACTGTAAATGGCAACAATTACATCATTAACAGTGAGACTACTGCTTTCTCTTTACCTGAAGGAGTCAATGTTGAGTCTGCAACTGATTTTATGGTTTACTTATCAGGTGTGTTTCAAACACCTCTAGGATTTACCTACCCATCAACAGTTTTAGGTAACGATGGAATTGATATAGCCGACAACGCCGCTACTAGGTTGCTGACAAACTTTACTAATAATATAACAGATGATTCTGGTAATCACACTTTGACAAAGTTTGGAGGCACTTCAGTATTTAGTGGTTCAAATATTACTCTGGATGGGTCAGATGATTTTCTTTACATTCCTAGCAGTGGTGACTTTGAAATTCATGATAAAGATTATACACTAGATTTATTTATTAAACCTGATACTGGCACGTCTATGGGCGCTAATCAGTCTCTTTTTACCTCTCATCACACAGCCTCAGAAAACTATAATTTACGTCTAGTAGGTTCTAATTCTAATGTAGGTTTTGTTATCAATAATGATGGGGCGATTACAGAACTTTACGGAGGAAATGCTAATGGTGGTTCAAATTATCATGTAGCAGTCTCATATGATATGACTTCGCAAAATTTAAATCTTTACGTAAACAATGTTAAAGTCGCTAATAAGTCATATTTGTCAGGAAACGTGGTCTCCGGAAATATTACAATCGGAGCAAATAGTAACACTGCCTCTAAGGGTGAATTTTACAATGGTAACATTGAGTTTATAAGACATGCACATTCAGCACGTTATAGAACTCCTTCGATAGCTGCTGTGTCAGATTTTACTCCTAACGTTTTAACGGGTGCTCCTTTAGGGGCTATTGATTCTACAGACAGCTTATCGATAAGAGTTTTTGATGGAACAATCAACACTCAAGATAGATTTTCATCAATGGCAGATAGGAAACCAGATAAGGGATTCTCATCAGAGAGAAAGTTTGATACGATCACTTTCACCTCTCAATCTGGATATGAAAAGCGTAGACTGAAATCAAGACGTCCTAAAAGGGCATACAACCTTAAATATACTAATATAACTGGAGTTGAAAAGACAGCAATTGAGAACTTTTATAACGCTAGAAGCGGAGAGTTTGAGTCTTTCACATTTGATTTGTCACACATCAATGAAAGTGGTACTATAAATGCTAGATTTGATGGCCCTCTTCAAATAACTCAAGTACTATCTCACGGTACAGCTTTGACTGATAATTTTTTTACTGTTAATTTTAAGCTTCAAGAGACATATGATTAATGACAAGCGCAAGAAACTATGATGTAATTTTATCTGTGGCAAGTGCGTCAGGTTTCGTCCCTGGCAACACTGTTATTGGAGTGACCACAAAAACCACTGGTTTTATTGCGAATGTAAATGTAGATGCAAAACAGGTAAAAGTTAAACTTAATAACGTTTTACAAGAGTTTAGAACGAGTGAAACAATTAAGTCTAATACAATTACTATAACTGGCACTGCAAATGGGTTGCTCAACACAACTTCTTTACCGTTTCAATCAAACGTTCGATCTGGGGAAACCACCACTGCAACCTCAACGATAACTTCTATTTCTCCAAGTCCTTTCATAGCAGAAAAAAACGCTTTTACTCAGAACCCTGTAGTTCGTCTATATGAAGTGTTTTATCCAGGTGAGTGGTACCCGCCTAATGAAGCGGGAAACCCAACTGAGGATGGCACAGGTAGAACTTGGCCGAATGATTTTCCTATTAGGTTTGCAGATATTAGAGCAGAACTCGCTGCTGATCTACAATATAATGTAACTTATGACGGCACTTCTTTCATTCCTTTTCCTGTTAACCAGTCTTCTATTGAACAGTCTTCTGACGGAAAAGTAAATGAACTTACTTTAGACGTATTTAATGTTGATAATATTATAACAGCTTTGGTGGAAGATCCATACTTAGTAGGTAACTGTACGACTAACTCTGTTGTAGCTTTCGTAAATGGAGAAGCAGTCCACGGAATTGATCCAAGAACGGTAAACGCTAATCCGTCAGATGTTGGTAGTGCAGGAAGTGAAGCTTTTGACACTTTGACCCGTGCTAGAGCAAACGGTTTAGCATATAGTGCTGCTGTTGTAGGAGCGTATGGTAGGTCAAACGCCTCCTTCACAAAAACTCAGTGTGAGATTGTAAATGGCACTTGGCAAGAGGGTAAACCAGATACAAGAGATTTACTTGGTGGTGCTGTAACGGTAAAAACAACATTCGCAAACTTTTTAGATCATTGGCCTGAGTATAGTAAATTACGTTATGTCGGTGGAGATAACTATGTCGAGGTTCTTAATGCTCTACCTTACAGAATTGGAGATAATGTTAAAGTTGAAGGTACTACCACTGAGGCAACTATAACAAAAATTGAAGAGAACAGATTTATCTTTTTAAGTAACGCCCTCGACTCCAGTGCATCAACAGATGATAAATTATTCGTTGTTAATAGTTTAGCAGATACTGAGTCTTATATAGAAGATAGATTTAAGATTGATGCCTTAGAGTCTTTACAAGAATCAGTTGCAAGCTTTGGTCTTGTATCTTGGTTACAATTTTTTAAACAAGTCACTCCTAAACGTAAATATTATAAGAATGTTTGTCAGTGGAAATATAAGGGCGAGGAGTGTCAATACCCTGGTCCTGGAGGGGGAACAATTCCTGGCACGTCACTCTCCGCTAATTCAAGTCCAATCACAGCAGCTAACGAAGCAGGGTCTACTCCAGCCGATGACGTATGTGGTAAGAATATTCAAGCATGTACCTTGAGAAACAATCAGATTCACTTTGGAGGCTTCCCTGCGACAGGACGAACTATCCCTAAGCAATAAAACAAAAGGATGTATACTACCTTGGGTTCACTTATTCGGCACCATACGTGGTGATTATCGATTATGTTGTTATGCAGAATATGTAGAACCTAATATAAAACTAGGCACCTCAGATCAATCCTTAACAGATGTTTGGAATGGCAAACCCATGAGAAACATTAGGAAAGCAATGCTAGCAGGTAAGGTTCCTTATGAGTGTGAAAAAGCGTGTTATGATCGAGAAAGTTTAGGTGACAAAAGTAATAGAATAAGTAGCAATATTAGATTTCATCATTGGGCTAAACTACAGAAACTCACTGAAGAAGATGGATCGATTCCTACAAAGCCTATCTATTTAGATATAAGATTCGGAAATCTTTGCAACTTTAGATGTAGAATGTGCTTGCCCGAATCATCTACCAGTTGGTATAAAGAGGCTAGAGAAATTGATTTTCTCCCTGAGTGGACAGAGACGAAACCCATTGACAAATATACTGATAATCAAATATTTTGGGATAGTTTAGATGATGTTGCCCCCTATTTGTTAGAGGTTTATTTTGCAGGAGGTGAGCCTTTCGTTCAGGATGGACACTATAAACTACTAGAGTACTTAATTAGTAAAGGATACTCAAAGAAAATTACTTTAAGCTACAACACAAACCTAAGCTATGATAAATACAAAAAATTTGATTTAACAGAGATGTGGGATAATTTTAAAAAGGTTAAGTTATGGCCTAGTTGTGAGGGTATGGGTAAAAGGGGAGAGTATTCTAGAAAAGGCTTAGATTGGAAAAAGTTTGAGAGGAATGTTGATAAGTTTTCTAAACACATTGATACTATCAGTTCAGTTGTAAGTATTTGGAGTATCACAGCTATGCCAGACTTTATCTTATGGCTGAAAAAGCGTAACTTAAATTTTTATTTAACCTCTTTAACAGGACCACCTTTTGCATCTGTTACTTGTTTACCTAAAGACGCTAAAATTACTATTAACAAAATGTATAAATCATTTATGCAAAAGTATGGGCATCTATTAGATGAGCACGAGGTAGATAACATCAAAAATATCCTATCCTATATGAATGGCAGAGATGACAGCCATGAGCTTCAACTTTTCAAAGCGTTTAATGAAAAACTAGATGAGTCAAGGGATGAAAGCTTTTTAAATACGTATCCAGAGTTTGCTTCATGGTACAAAAATATATAGGACTAAAACATGACTACGGAGTAGTTGACTGTATAGAACTTGTAAAAATGTTTTATAAAAATGAACTTAACTTAAGATTCGAACCTCCTGCCTATCCTAAGTCGTCTCAATGGATGAAATTGTTTTCTTGCAAAAATGTTGACTCTTGGGCTGCTGTTTATGGTCAAAAAGTTGAATTGACAGCTGCTAAAAATTATGATGTAATGGTCTTTAAGTCAATGAAAACTGATTTAGTTATTCATTTTGCTATTTACATTGAACATAACAAGATTTTACACGTTGAAGAGGGGAGAGATTCGTGTATAGAGGTTTTGTCCGATTATTGGAGAGAACGTTTATATACTATCTATAGGCATCATGAAATGGTATAATTCTTATACTGATTTTCCATATAAACATCTAGGTAATGATACAGAGACTGGGATTGACTGTTTCAATCTCTGTAGACTAGTTTATGAAAAAGAATTAAACATCACAATTCCCTATACAACAGATCATTTTTGTAAAATTGTCGATGAAGACTGGTATCAAAAAACTCAAGAAAGATTATTTGAGTTAGGAGGTACAGAGTCATATGGCTGGAAAAAAGTCTCAGAGCCAAAAGTTTACGACGTAATTACCATGAGTCTAGGTTCTACAAATGTCACCAATCACTGTGCTCTGTTTGTAGGCGACAAAAAAATATTACAAACAATGATTAAACACAAAAGTTGGATAGCTCCATACGGTAACTATTACAAACAATACACTACAGGGATTTACAGATGGAAAGATTTAATCAATTAAAAAATGATATGGCAAAACATTCTGTTAGTGAGTATCCAAGAGAGTGTGTAGGCATAGTAACAAAAGATTTTGACTACATTCCTTGTGAAAACATTTCTCCTGAGCCTAAGCTAACTTTTATATTAAATCCTGGAGACCTAGTAAAACATGACGGCAACATCTGGGGAATCTTTCACTCTCATCCAGGTGAGGATAATCCCATTCCTAGCAAAGAAGACAAAGTCAGTGCAGCGTTTAAAGAGTATAAATTTTTAGTTGGTTTCAGCGAAAATATCTATATATACTGGTTAGATGAAAATATAGATGCTCTCATCTTTGATGAGTTTAAGGAATCACATATTGCTAATTAATGTTAAAATTCACTCATCTTTTAAACAATACTTTGAGGGTACGGATTTTATGGTTGACGCCTACAATCCAGATAGCCTCAATGATTACTTGCGTGCAGTTCATCCAAAATTTGGAAACTATATACGACAGATTGAAAATGGTGAGGCTCAAGAATCTTATAGCTTAGTTGATTCAAATTACAATTTGATTGAGAATGATTCCTTTGGTCTTAAAAAATTTCGTGAGGGGGATTTAGTCTATGTTGCTCCTCTTGTGTCAGGTGGTGGCGGCAAACGAGGCACTTTACTTCTTTTGATGGCTTTTGCCGTGTTTGCTGGCCCTGCAATTGCAGGTGCTTTACAAGGGGGTGGAAGTGCTGCAGCTATTACAGGTGGATTAGGTCCTGGAGGTGGTGGAGGTGCTATCGCAGCACAAACTAGTGGTGGCGGTTTCTTTGCAGGTCTTGGCAAAGCTTTTGGTGCCATGCCTTCATTTATGAGGTCAATCGTAGGTAACTTAGCACTAGGTGTGGTATCTTCAATATTTAATAAAAAACCGAAAGCTTCACAACAAACAGAATCAACCACTAGAGAGAATGGTATGTTTGGATCATTGACTAATACCTCTACAAGTGGTACTCCTGTCCCATTACATTATGGGCAAGTTAGAGTAGCTGGGCAGTTTTTAAGTGGTTACATTAATTCAGAAGAGCACGGCAAGAATGACAATGTTAAGGTAGGGGATCAGTTCTGATGAGCACTAAAAGTTTTGTAAAACACTCTAATCTATTAGTCCCTGACATCCGAGGAGCTAAAGGGGGTAAAGGTGGAGGAGGTTCTGAGCCTAGAGAAGATCCTAATAGTCTTTTCTCTACAGACATTTTATTTATTACTACAGGTATTGGTGAGGGTCCTATCTACAGGATTAATCCTAATGGACCTCAAGACATTGAGATTCAAGATGGATCAATTGATGATCTAATTAATTTAGATGGTGATGGACAAGAGAATAACGAGAAGTTTAAGACTCTTTCTGCTACAGGCACAACGACACAAGATAGACTAGACGTATTTGGAGAAACTGTGATTACTCCTCAACAGTTTACCTCCCCTGTAACTCTTAAAAAAGGTAATTTAGATGGAGTTCCTTCTTCAAGCGTAACTTTACAAAACACCTCCCCCAATGATTGGGACGCTCTCAAATTTAATTTTATTATTCCTCAACTGCAAAAAATTGAAAAGAATGGTGACGTTTTAATTCATACAGTTGCTTTAAAAGTTACAGTTTTTAACAGGCTGGGAACTTTAGAGATAGCGTCTGCAACAAAAACAATCACTGGTAAAACTAACACTCCTTTTAAATTCAATGTAACCGTAAATATACCTGAAGCATCTCGTAGCACAGATGGGTACAAGTTTACAATAGAAAAAACGTCAGAGGACAGTGACTCATCCTCTAAACAAGAGGTTGTGAAAGCGATAGGATGGTTTGAAGTTGAGAATGCCGCGCAAGCCTATCCTAGAACAGCACATATTGGATATGCCTTAAAAGCTGTTGATGAGCACACAAACGGTATTCCTACGTTTACATCTCTCGTAAAAGGGTTGTTAGTCAAAGTGCCTTCAAATTATAATCAACCAATTTTAGCAAACGGTGAAATAGATTGGAGGGAGGTAGAGGTAGCTGCAACAGGACTTAACTCAATTGGAAATGGCTATCGACTACAACAGTCTGGCACCGGAACAGTTTTAACTGCAACTAACCCTAATATCTATGTTGGTGCTTGGGATGGTACGTTTGTCTACTCTTGGACTCAAAATCCAGTTTGGATTATATACGACATTTTGACCAATAAAACATATGGGTTAGGTATTCCAGAAGAAAATATTGATAAATACAGATTCTTTCAAGTTGCTCAGTACTGTGACGCATGTGACTCAGTAACTGGAAACTTTATTGGCGTAGATGGATTAGCTGATGGGACATTTAGACACAAACCAAAAGGACTATTTACAACTGTAAGGGAAAATCAAATTGGAATTCCAGAGGGATTTAAGATTAAAGAAAGAAGATTCATCATGGATGTTACAATCTCTGATGAAAATCCAACAATGGATACCCTCAACTCTCTTGCAGGATCGTTTAGGTCTGCGATTGTCTACTCTCATGGAAAATTGACATTAGCTTCAGACTTACCTGATGAGCTACCTATTATGAGTTTTACAGAAGCTAATATTAAAGACGGTTCATTTGTGATCACAGGCAATAAAGAGAGCGACGTTCTTACAGCAGTCGAAGTAAGCTATATTGATCCTACAAACCACTATAAAAGAGAAGTTGTCAGAATTGATGAAGCAGGTAGGAATGATGGTATTAACAGGAATGTCCCTGAAAACGTAAGCACACTAGACCTACCAGGAGTTACAAGAAGAAGTCAAGCATTGAGATTTGGTCAGTACCAAATTGCAGCTTCAAAGTTTTTAAAGAGAAGTATTAATTTTACCACTAGCACTGATGCTCTCAGTCTTGTTCCTGGTGATGTAATTTCTGTGTCTCAAAATCAAACTGGAATTAACTATGGTTATGGTGGAAAAATTTCTTCTAATTCTGCTACTGCCGGCTCTAATGCTAACGTATTTTTAGAGCACTATACTGTTCCCTCTCTTGCTGATACTAATTTTACCGCAAATTCAGGTCCTTTAGCTCTTCGTGTAATTAAGATGAAAGACGACAGAATAGACTTGTATTTGTTGTCTAACACACGATTTGCGCTTACTGCCTCTGATAATGTTTCTACAGGTAAGGAATTTGCGGAGGTCAATATTATTGGAAGATTTAATCCGATCACAAAAGTTTTCGACGGAGCATCAGGATTTAATGCAAACAACTCTCCACAAAAAGGAGATTTATGGAGCTTTGGTGAGATCGAGTCAACGGGAGATGTGTATACTAACAAGGCTGGAAAACTATTTAAAGTCACTAGTCTAGAGCGTGTTCCAGAAAATGAAGAAGTAAACCTTGGAGCCATTGAGTATGTATCAAATGTATATGTAGACTCTGATACTTTTATCGATTACAAACCAACTGCTTATACAGATATTCAATCTGCTTTTACAGTGCCACCACCGCCTAACTTTAATTTCCAAGCCGTTCCAAGAGTTTTAGCAGATGGATCAGTAACCGTTGATGGTAGAATTACTGAGTCTACTGAGCGAGATGGTTTTGGAATAACATTTGCTACTGAATTTTTTGCTTCCAGCCCCGATGAGACCACTCTGGTAGCGAACTCAACTCAGGGCACTCCTCTAAGTTTGTCTGTATCTACTGCTAATGCTATTAGCGCAGGAGCAACTCCTGCTCAGCTTGTAGGTAAGAATGGATTTACATCAACTGTAGGCGAAATAAAGTTACTTTGTAATGCTGTATCTGTGGTTGACACTATAGGGGGAACTGTAGATGGAAATGTTCAACTTACTCTAGAGGGATTTAATGTTGCATTTGATGAAAACTTCCACAAGCATGTGTTAGATGTTAATGACGATTCAGTTTTTGGGGGATTAAAGGGGACAGATTTTGTCTCTATTCCCATAAAAGAAAAAAGTGCCGCACAAGGTCTTTTAAACTTTGCAGGGTTCGCACCGATAGTAACTGAAGTAAGTCAGAATATCGCAGACTTTAACATTGTTAACAATACCCTTAAGTTTGAGAATAGAAGAAGTGGGGCTCTCAACATAGTTGACGCACTTCCTACAGCTCCTTTCTTTGTTACAATAAATCAACTTTTAGATGCAAGATTTTATAACAACAATAGCTTTTATGTAAACGGTTCAGAGTTTACCTATGTTAGAGAAGGTGAGATAACAGAAGACGAGACTCACATTGACTTAGAGGTACGTCCAAAAAGTGCTTCCTTCACTAGGCTTTTTGTTGACGGAGTAGAAAAATCATCTGGTCAGTTCTCTGTAAACTTAAACGTTAATCAAACTCAAAATGCAAACATTGTATATAGTCGTGCTGCTTCAGATACTGTTTTCAGAGCTGAAGTAGACTATTACACTGTGCCTGCTATTGAAATTGGAGATAATGTACAAGCTTCCTCTGGCAATGTCTTTGCAGTAATTAACACTAGCTTTGACCCCTCTAGTTTAGCATTTAATGCTGCGCTTACAGCAAATTCTGTGTTCAGAATCCAGTTAGCTTCAACACCTAAAGCTAACTTAGCTGGCCTATCTTTTGTTAATATATCTCCTGATCCTGTTGGCACTTTAAATAATATTAATGGAGGAGCTTGCACCTTAGATTTTGACCCTGCAACTTTCCCCGGTAATTTCAAACTGGCAAATAATAGAATATATAATCTAAATATTGGATCGGAATTTGAAAAACTATTCTTAACAAAAGACTTAACTATTCCAAATTTACCTGTGGGTGTTACAACCGTCAAAGCAAGAAATAAAACTAGGTTAGGCAGGTTTAGTGCTTTTAATACTAAATCAGTAACTGTTGAAGGAATTCCAATCCAAAAGGTAACGGGCCTTACAGTAACAGAATCTCTGTATAGAGAGCAAACGGGTGGAGTTGCCGTAAGAGCAACAGTTCAGTTTGATCATATTCAAGGTCAACAAGTAACTGATTATGAAATCTCCTACAGGTTAGATAACGTTGATAATGTTGGGGCTGATGATGGAGGAGCTGACCTTACATCATTTAATACTGTTAAAGTGCCAGCCACAGGGGTTGACTCTGATGGAAAAATTAGATTTACCGTAAACGGAATCAATAGAGGGACAACCTCCGATACAAACACCATATTCTTTAGAATTGTGCCTTTAAACAAAGAGATTAGAGGAATAACCGCAACGACAAGTAAATCTATTGTTGGAAAAACGGCAAAACCTTCAAATGTATTTAACTTTACAGGAGGTCAGCAGACTGACCAGATTACTCTTTTATGGCAGTATGAGAGACAGTCAGATGGTGAATTACTTGACCTTGATTTGAAAGAGGTTATTATTCGTAGGGCTCCTGGAAATGTTGCTCTTACCCTTGAGAACTTTATTGCCGCTGAACCTTTAGTTACTGTTTCAGCTGGTACTGCAAGAAAATCTATTCCAATTGACATTTTTGGACAGTTTACTTATTTGGTTAGAACTAGAGATACTAGTGGAAACTTTAGTGAAAGTGTGACAGGTATTGCATTGACCACCACTCG
>CAACVD010001065.1_pt1 | contig 13225 bp, 14 predicted proteins | sample 2381771 | NCBI WGS metagenome assembly CAACVD01 (sample SAMEA5211965, study PRJEB30684) | marine metagenome | biome: Marine; feature: Epipelagic; material: Water | collected 2015-10-15 | depth 15 m | reverse complement strand
TTCGACATAATTTTTCATGACTATCAATTCTATTATGAGCTAACTCTGCTGTTTTAGTCATTATGCTTTTTCCTTCCTTGCTGCAATTAAATTACCTACGGGATCAAACGGAAACAATTCACTATAATCAATAGGTTGTATTCCAGGACCAGGTATTCTTAAACCTTGTTGCCTTGGTAAAGTAGTAGGAGTTATTTCTTGATCTGCAGGTAACTGATTTACAGCTCTTGCCATCATAGCTTCTTCTTCCATATTTGCAGGCATGCCACCTATTCTATCAAATAAATCTTCTGGAGGAGGTAAATCATTTAAACTAGCTAAATATTCTTTTTCTGTCATTGGTGGATCTAAATTATCAGCTTCTTCTTTTTCCATATTTAAATTTTCTAATCTAGTGACAGGAACATTATTGTTTCTAAAAAATTCATGCATTTCAATCATAGATGTGTCGCTCTCATCGTATGTTTTACCCGTTTCAGGTCTTATAAAATAATTACCTAATTTAGCTAAAGAAAATCTAGTTTGTGTTGAAAAAGCTCCGTACTTACCTGGATTCTCCATAAAATTTTTAAAAGATGAATTAATAACATCCATTGCTTTAGGATTTGACAAAACTTTATTTGCGTATCTACCCATCATTAACATTATAAATGTTGGTAACACTCCTAATCCATAAAATGATCCAGTAGCTCCACCTGTTAAAACTAATCTTCTGGCTAAGAAAGTAGATGGATCAGGCACTACATAGGATTTAACAGAATCCATATAAGATAATAAGTCATCATATTGTTTTAACATTTTGTTAGCTTTTTGAGTACCAAATATAATTCTAAATTGTGTTGCTGCAGCCTCATCTGGTAAAACTAATTTTCTAAAAATATCAGGATCAAATCTTACATTACCCTTTTCCATATTATTTATAGGTAGTCCGTTAGGTCCTCTAAGTTCAGATAAATTTTTATATATACCTGTTGATTGAGCCTGTGCAGATTCTTTAGCAAATAATTGTTTAATCCAAGTATTAATACTATCTTTTTCTATTTCTCTAAAAGATAATTGATAGGCATCTCCAACGTGCGCTCCCCATAATTCTTCTAAAGTTTTATTACCTTCTTTAGTGCCTTGTTTAATTAATTTTGGTTTATAAATTGTTGCACCTGTAGCATCTGTAATCGCATTAACTTTATAAACATCAGCATCTACAAGTTTTTGTAAATCTGTTACGGCATCAAAACTGAAACCACTTTTAAGTTGTAAAATATTTCTGGATAAAGTTTTAAGTAGTTGATCTTTTTCTGATGCGCCTGCCTGTTGAAATCCTTGTAGTTGTTTTAGCGATAAAGCATTTTGGTCAAATTTAGCTGCTATCCTTGCCGTCCTTGATTCAAATGTTTTTATATTATTAGCATAATATCCAAAAGCATCCTCTATAGATTCTTTTAATTGTTTTCTCTCATAATTACCAAAATTAATATCACCTAATGTTGATTTAACTTCTTGTTGTACAGCTCCTCCTTGACTTGTCATAGAATCCAAAGTTCTTGTAGGAAACCTTAAAGTTATTTCTCTTCCTGGTTCTAAACTAGCTCTTGCAAAATCTTGCTCAAGTGCAGTTTGCAATTTAGTATAAGTTGCAACTAAAGGATCATTCTTGCCCATAGAAGAAGTTGTTTGATTTAACATTTTTCTAAGATCTATATATTCTGTTATAGAAACTGGTCTATTTGTTGCTGCTAATTGTCTATAGGCATCTATAAAATTACCGAGAGGAGTTTTAATTTCTTCTCCTCTAAATGCGTTTTTAATTTCCGCAGGTGCATACGCACTATTTTCCATTGTTCTTAAAACATTACCAATCGAGGCTAGATCTATAAATCTTGGATCACCATAGCTTTTAGCTAAATCATAAGATCTGTTAAAATTTATGTCATTCATTTTTTGAAATTTTGCATATCTTTGTAATATTGAATTAGCAGCTTTTTCTGATGCTGCTGCAGCTGTTGCTAAATGCATACCTGGTTGAATGTTAAAAGCTCTTTGAGACATGATGTTAAATTTTTCAATAGCATCTAATTGTGCCTTAGCAGCTGGGCCACCAACTATTGGTAATTGTCCAAAAACTCTATTTACTGTTTTTAAAATTTTACCGCCAACAGTTTTAGGATCTGCTAACATAATGTATGTTGCATCTAAATTATTTGTCTTTGCAATATTAGCAATTGCTCTTGAATAATCAGTTTCTAAACCCATAACTTTTCTAAATGCATAAGCGGAGCCTGCCATTAAAGGACCTAATAATTCAGCTCCTGCATTAAAAGTTAAACCATATCTTAAATCTTCTAAAGATCTGACTAATTGGTTTCCTTCTTGCATTTCTTTGTAAGTTTTATCACCTACTTTACCTTTTAAATCCATTAAATCTCTAGTAATTTCATCAGCAGCATCATAAGCTAATGCTCCCCCAACATACCCAGTTGTCCCTGCCGTTGCGGATCTAATTGCTTGAGAAGCTGCTAAAGCGCCTTTACCTTGGGCCATTGCTTTAACTTGTTTTAAACCAGTAACAAATTTATTTAAAGCAGGATTTTTAAAAGTAGATTTAATTTTAGCTAATTCTTCAATACCTTTGCTTGGATTTAATAAAAGTTTTGCCATTCTTTTTCTATCCATTAGCAATTGAGCCATTAATAATCCAATATCAGTATAAGTTGCAACTTTGTTTCTATTAAGTTTGTCGGATGTCATCGCTTTTATAGGATCAGCATATAAATTTTTTTGCTTAGCAACTTCTTCTCTAGCTGTTTTTTGTTCTTGTTCTAATAAATCTAATGGTTTAGTTTCTATCACACCTTTTTTTTGCAGCTTATCTAAAAAAAGTCTTTGGACATTATTTAATTGTCTAAGATCTATTCTATTACCATTTAATAAATTTTCTAATTCTTTTACGTTCATTATCCTGATTGTGCTCCCATATCTTGATTTTGTGATTCAATGATCTGAAGTTGATCAAAGTTTAGTTTATTTAACAAATCTTCAATACTAGTATAGCCATCTAAAGCTTGATTAATAAATTCATCTAATGATTTATCTAATCTTTGTCTCTTAACTGTATCTCCTTCAATCTCATATCTTAATTTATTTATTGCAGTATCAGATACTCCAATGCTATCAGCAAATTCTATTTTATCTTTTAGTGCTTCTTCTAATTGGTCGGCTAATTCTTTGTAAGCAAAAATAATATCTGTAGGCGAACCTAAAAGCCTAAAGTTTTCGGTTATTTCTTCAGCTCTTTTAATATCTTGTACTGCTAATCTATCTTTATTTTTTAAAATATTAGCCAAAGCATATGATGTAAATAATTGTATTGACCTTATTTTAGCTTGTTGCTCAAGAGTTTTAGACCCAGTTTGCTCTCCCTCATTAATTATTTTTGTTTGTTTATCAAAAAATTCATTTGCAGCTTTAATAACTTTTTCGTATTCTCCTTCGCCATAAGTACTTTTATTAGCAGCAATATTATCCATAAAATGTTGTCTATTTAAGTTTAATTCTGTTCTCAACTCGCTAAAGTCAAGATTACCTGCATAAGCATCAAATATATCTTTTGCTCTTAACACTGTTCTTTTAATAGTACCTGGAGCACCAGTAATTGTGGGGTCTTTAGTAATAATATCTAATACTTCTCTTGAGCCATTTAATGCTCGTGAATACATTCTAATTTCGTTTATAATTTCTTGTTTTTGTTTTGGCTCTGGAAATTTCATTGTCTCAATAATTCTTCCATTAACAATTACCTCTCTAGGATTTTTACCATTTGGATCTGTTACTGTTACAATAGCATTATTACTTTCGTCATATCTCAAAGGACCTTTTCTTTTTTCTCCATTCTCATCTAAAAATATGGCTAAACCTTCAACTTTACCTCTTTTAAATGGTTTACTTTGTTTTCCCCTTGCATTTATTAAAGCTTTTTTTAATTCTCTCTCATCTTCTCTACGTTGTTCTTCTAACGCAATTGCCATGGGTATAGTTTGTTGTCCTGCTTTACCAAGTACGTCTAAAAAACCTTTAAAACCAGGTTGGTCAGTTCTACCTGAAATTAAATTTGCAGCTAATTGTAATAACAATAAATTTTTAGATCTTTTACTTTCTGGACCCATAATATCTCTTACCTGCGCATCTAATAACAATGCTTCTTGTGATCTTCCGCTATTTATTACAGAGGGTAAATATTTAGTCCAATAATTTTGGTCTGATTTTATTTGTTGATCATTTCTATTAGTTAATTCTTTATCAATTACTTCTTCACTAACATCTACAACACCACTCAAAGAATCTCCTTCATCAAATTGAGGGTCTGATGCTTTTTCATCTATTTCTTCAGTTGTATCTTCTTTGGGTCTTTCAGGTTCTGGTGTTACTAAAAATCCGTCATTTGCATCTGCTTGTTGTACTATGTTACCTCCATCAGGTGGTAATTGTATTCCTGAGTCATCTTTTATTTTATTTATTACGCTTCCTGATAAAACATCAGTTCCAGGCATTAATGGAACACTTCCATCTGCAACTTCAGTAATATCAGTAGCTAATTTTTCTTGTGCATCAACTAAAGGGGATATACCTAAATCTTGTAATGACATTGTTTTAGATGCAGGTTGGTTTGCTTGATTCATTCTATCTATTACAGTTTGAGCAGTAGGATTTAATTTTTCTTTAATACCCTCTATGCCTCCTGCAGCTGTAAAAGCAGGAATGCCATACATAACAGCTCTTACGTATGGATTTTTTGGTAATATAGTTCTCCCAATTAAATTGGCTGGTTTTCTAATAAATCCTGGTAATCCTGCATATCTTTGTTGTAAACCTTTTACAGAAAAAAAAGGTGATTGATTATACACAGCAGGAACATTTGGTGACGATGGAGGCATAGGTAATCTTCCAATACCACCCTCTTGCATTTTAATAGGTTTCTTTAATTTATTTATCACAGGTTACCTCCCTGAGAACGCTGCGTACGCTCCTATACCAGTTCCTACAGCTTGACCTAAGGGACTGGGTTGTGGTGCCGTGGTTTGAGATAATCTTGCTTGTGATGTGCTCGGCACTCCTGATTGAATATCAGATGCAAATGCAACTCTTTGGAAAGGTTCCTGAATTCTTTGTAATTCTGTTTGTCTAGCTGCTTCTAATCCTGCTTGAGCAACTCCTCTTTCAACACCACCAGCTCCCATTAAAGCTTGTTGTTGAGCTTGTTGGCCTCTTTGTAAAAGCTCACCCGCTTGTAAACCAGTTTGAGTTTCTAAGCCTCTTTGTGTTTGCAATTCACCTAATGCAGATTGAAAACCTGTTCCGTAAATATTACCAAGAGTATCTGCTTTTGTTCTTTGTAATTCAGCTATACCAACACCTTCTCTACCCCCACCAAAATTACCAGATTGCACTGCTTGAGCAGCTAATTGATTTTCTCTTTTTAAATAATCATCTGATACTTGATTTACCACATTTTGTATAAATGGATTCATAGCTGCCTGTACATCTTGTGCTGAAAATGTTTTACCAGCTGCAGTAACAGCATCAGTAATTTGCTGCTGACCAGCCATACCTGACCGTGCTAGTGCAATACCTTCTGTTTCTGCAGTGGATAAGGGAGCTATTTGAAACGCAGGTGGAGTTGTCTGCTTTCTAGCTAATTCAGTAGCAGCGTCCATTAACCCGAGTCTTCTAGCTTCTATCTCTGGCGCTTCTCTTATTGTTTGTACGTTAGTAGTGTTAGCTGGTACGCTTCCACCACCTCCTCCTCCGCCTGAACTCATTTTTTATCTCCTATAAATTTATCTAGTTGGATATGTGATTTAACATAACCTTTTGTTTTTAAAAATTTTTCCCAACCTGGTCTTGCATAAAATTCCATTTTATCTACTCCCTGTTGTTTTGCCCATTGTTCCATTGGTTCTAAATACTGTACCCATAAATCCATTCGCTCCCCTGTTAATATCCTAAAATTCATAGTCTTATATTTAGGATACTCTTTTAACTCTGTAACCCCAACTGCGTATAACTTTTGATCGTCTTCTGACCAAGCTACCCACAATTGCATCAGATTTTTTTTAATCTGATCTTTGATATGTTCGTGATCAGCATAACCCCCTGATCTATTTAAAGCATCTTGAATATAATCTTTTACTAATATCCAAACTTTATCTACTTCTTTTTCTTCCCATACCCTCAACAATTGCATTATGACATTCTTTTAGCTAATTTATCAAAGTCTGCCATTTGTTTGTAAAAAAATCTTGCTCCTAATTCTCTTTGTTGTTTTTTATCTTTTGGATTAGCTCCCAAAGCTATTCCCGCACCTCTAACAGCTTTTGATTTTGTAACGAATTCTCCATCAGCTAACTGAGCTAACATAGTATCTTTTTCTTCATTACCTTTACCTGCTGCATCAACTACTAATTTACCTGATGTTCGTTTGTAATTCGATTCATCTTTTTCATCTGTGTTTGTTTTACTTGGTAACTTATCAACTAAGGCACCGTCTTTTGCCATCATTGGCATAAACATTTGTCTTGGCATAATTGAACTCATTGGTGGAGCGATCATATCTATATCTTCTTGAGTTCCTTCTTCAATAGACTCAACTGGCATATTAGATGCTCTACCACCTGCCATTAATTTTGCTATACCACCTTGTTGCATAGGACCAAACTGCATTCTAAATTGTTTGAATTGATCAAAATCCATTGCTTCTTCGCCAGCACTTTCTTTTTGTTGTTTGTATTTTTCATATTCTTCTCTAAGAAGATCAGGGGCAGGCATACCACCTGCTTCGAGACCAATTATCCCACCTGCTTTAATACCACTATAAGGTTTGTCAGGATAATTAGAATAATCTATTCCAAAATCAGGATCATCATACGGCATGAATTGTCCTGGGTTCTGTGCGTAAAATTTATTGTAACCTGGATATTTAGGTTCTGGTGGTTCTACAGGATCAAAAGCTCCTAAACCATATGCAAGTCCCGCAGCTCCAGCAGCGCCAATACCAACTTTAAAAGGATCTATTTTTCTGCCTCCCTCTGGAGCATCCATTCTAAAAACATCAGAAATAGTTTCTAAACCAGATTTTGTTTTATCTAGAAAACTTGGTTTAGGTTGTAAAGATTTATCTGTAACTGTAGTCATTGCCATATCAGCTGTATCGAATGACATAGGACTACCTTTTTGTGTTGCACCTGTTCCTGGTGGCATCATTGATTGAGTTAATGCCATAGTTGCAGTATCTTTAAAAGAATCTTTAAATAAGTTTGAGCCTCTTTTTCCGCCTAATGCACCTAATCCTACATTAATGGCATACATTGTGGCTAGTGTAGCTGGATCCATATTTCTCCTGTTTTAAATACGTATTTATTCCAATTTACTTAATTTTTTGCCCTTCGTCAATGAATCTACCACGATAACTATAATCTCCATGATGGGTGATATATGCGTCTACATTAGCATAAATCTTACCTCCAATGTCTGTCCATCTTTTACAGAAAGCAAAGTCTTCTCCCATAAACGTACCTTTTTCCTTATTGAATTCTGTATCCCAAAAGTTCCAAAAATGCTCTGTTTCTCTCATTTGTTGATTAAGCATTGTTTGTTGTCTAATTTTTAAATCAGGATACTCTTTACCCATTTTCTCAAACACTTCTCTTTTTATTAACATGAAGCCTGCAGGTCCTCTTTTGATTTCTGTTATACCGTCCTTACAATCTATGTTCTCTGGATCTACAAATGCCATAGGAAAATAATAACCACACTTACTCATGTGTCTTCCTGATTTCTCACTAATATCTTTTGCTTTATCCCAGTCAATAACTTTCATAGGATATGGTGTAAGAACTATATCTTTATCTGCTTTTAGCATTGTTAGGATAGAAGTTTCATCAAACTCTATATCAGTATCTACAAATAACATATGTGTGCATTCAGATTTTAGAAATGCTGCTGTGCATAAATTTCTACCTTGTGTAACAATAGAAGATTGAATTAAATGAAATGTTACAGGTATTTTATGTCTTTGTAATAAAGCCTGTAGTTCTAAAGTTGCTCTAACATAATGTATATCAACACCTCCATGACATGGAGAAGTAAAGAAGAGTTTTATTTGTTTTTCATCCTTCTTTTTATCCCAATCTAATACATCATTACCTTTGTCAGTATTTTGACCAAATATATTTTTTTCATTTATTATACTTCTTTCATCTATTTTGATTGTCATGCATAACCTTTTTGTTTCATCAATTGATCCAGTAAACTCTCCCATTCTTTTACTCGAGAATCCCAATTATAAAATGTTCTAAAATATTTCATTTGATCTTCTAATCTTTCATGTAATACTGGTTCGTGATAATTATCAGCTACAAATTCTATGACTGCCTTAAACTTCTTAGCCAAAGTATAAACATTAGTTTCATAATTAACATAATGTGCATATTCCGTGCATGTCTCAAACAATGCACCAAAATTAGTTACGATAGCCATATTACCAGCTGCCATTGCTTCTATCGCTGATATGCAGAAAGTCTCCTCCCAAATAGAAGGGTAAGCAAAGATCTGAGAATCTTGCATTGCATTCATTAATTTATCTCTATCAGGTTCATATCCAAGATAATTTATATTTTTCATAGATTGCATTTTGCTGTACAAAGGTTGGAATTGTTTATCGTTTTGTAATTGAAACTGACTACCATAAATTTTAGTAGAACTATAAACATCTAAAACTATGTCATCTCTTTTAATTAATTCCATAGCTCCTACTAAAACATTTAAACCTCGCCATGGTGTAGAAGTATGTATGAGTTTTATTGGATCGCCTTTTTTAAATTTTTTCTTTTCTTTCCATTTAATATTTGGCAATGCGTTTTTAATTACACAACATTTGTGTGTAGGTAAACCAAATGCATATCTAAATTTTTCGTAAGTCCAATGTGAGTTAAATACATACCAATCGTATTTTCTATGATTTTCTTTTTCTGCAAACCATGGAGCTATGTTAGGTTGATCATAAGAATTTTTCATCCATAGAATACTTATTTTATCAGGATCGATTGGTTCTTTCTCAGGCACTGATGTTGTTATCTGAAATTTCTTAAAGTATGAAGGATCGAGTCTTTTTCTTAACTCGTCAAACTGAAGTTCTGTTCCACCTTTTGCTTCCATTTTATTTTTTATTTTGTTTCCTTATAGAAGTTTTACCTTGTTTAAATATAGAAGCAACCTTTGTTTTACCCATAACTTTGGCTCTTTGTTCACCGACTGTTAATATTTGTATCTTACGTGCAAAAGGCTTATTAACTCTTTTAACTTTTGCAACAGTAGCTCTTGCATCAGCAGGTGTTTTAAATTTTATTCCGACAGTATCTTTAGGATTTTCATCTGTGTATAATCTTCTACCTGATCCTTTTGGTTTTTTACCAGTGCCTACTCTAGGGTCAGCCATTTTTATTTTAGAGGTTCCTCTCCAAAAACATCAAAACCTTTTGGTATAATTATTTTCACATCTCTTTTGATATCTTTTGGATCTGCATTATCAGCTTTAACTTCTTCTTCATTTTTATATATTTTACCAGTTTTAAGATTAGAAATAACAGTTTCAGATTCGCATTTTATTATAGGAACTTTTTCGCCATTAATTATTTTATAGTCTGTCATTAAGTTCTATCTTGTTCTAATATTGCAACTACCCCTGTAACCACACTTGCGTGGCTTGAGGTTATCTTTAATTCATCATTCTCTTCAAATACTTTTACACCGGTAAGCATATCAGATGTTATATTACTACCTAAACTTCTTTTTGAAAAGTTAAAAGTTGCACTAGCAGAATTATCTAAAATGGACGCTGTTATAGATACACTGCCTGAACTTACGTTTAAAACTTGTATGCTTTTTATTAAAGCTACGTTCTCTGCAGGACAAGTATATACTGATACTGCATTTGTAGTGGTTAAACTAAATTGCCTGTTTACAAATTTATTTGCCATTATCTTCCTTGTCGGTTGTATTTCTTATACATTCGTTTTTCACTCTTGTTAAGATTTTTTTTGTGCCTGCCTGGTCTTTTTTTAGGTTTTGTTCTTTCATACCATGTTGTTCCAAATGCACTTTTTTTCTTTTTTGCCATTAGTCGTTAATAAAAAAACCTACTGCTTCTACATCATCTTTAATATCTTGTGGATATGTTGTATTTAATTTTTGTACTACTTGATTTATATCTCTACCAAATTGATTTAAATTTTCAGCTTGATATGTTGGTGTTGCTTGTGCAACGATTTGAACTAACTTTGCCATTATCTTCTACCTCCTACGTGTATATCAGCTCTAAATGTTCCGTATCTCCAAGTTTGTCCAGTGCCCGTGTTAGCTATCTTAAATGATGCAGCTCTTCCTCTACTTCTTGTAAATACTTGTGTTGTAGAAGAATTAACTGTAAAGGGTCCTGTAATTAGTGCACCACTTGATGAAGAAGATCTAGTATCAGAGGGAAAATCTCTTAATAATATTGTTACCTCAGCATCACCTTGTTGATTTTTAAAGTCTGGTATGAATCTGCTTATTCTTAAAATAAATTCTCCATCACCTGCAATACCTCTTTGATCCAAATCAAAGTCTCCTGATACAATATTTGCCGGTATAGCGGTTGTGCCACTAGTTTCAACTTGATCAGTTCCTATCTCGTGAGCATAGTAAATTGTTGCACCATTAGATACTCCACTAATTGATCCTTGAGTTGGCGCACTATTTTGATCGAATTTTGTAGCATAAGGTTTATTATAAACACCTTGATCAACCCATGTAGTTCTAGGAAATAATGAGTTATCATTTGTTGTCCAAACACCTCCAGGTATATTTTGTGAATCTCTTGTATTGTATGTCACTGATCTGTCAATAAAGTTACTTGAGCTTGAAGGATAGAACCAAGTTATTTCGTTAAATTTGTCATTTACACCTGCGTGAACTATAAGTTCAGAACTATTGTTTAAGTTACCAAATACATCATCCTCAACTAAACAAGGTAATTTTTTTACAGAAGCTCCATCAAAATAAAAGAAACTATCTTCTGACATCCAATAAATTATACCATCTACTTCTATTGCTGCATGTTGAGATATTAATCCACAGTTAGTACCTACTTGTTCAAAACCAAATGTAAAGGGAGCACCTATAAATCGCATAGTAAATAATGCAGTATCAGACCAAATATAATTACCATTTCTACCTCTTAATACTCCAACTATTTTAGAGCCATCTGCAAGTCTTTGTGTCCCTGCAGTGTTGGTGGCTGTAGGTGTGTATGTATTTATATCCTCTTGATCCGAAAACCTTAAAAACATGGCATCTTGTGAATTAGTGGTTCCTATGTTTGTCTCTGTCCCGAAAAAACATAGGTGTCTATCTGGTGTAGATACTAATAAATCTCTTGATGCCGTAGGCGCATTAGTTATTAGGGTTGCTCTTAAAGGTGTAGATATAGCTCCTGCAGCTGTAGGATCCCATTCTACTGCAACACTGTTAAATATTAATGCTATTAATTTTTGACCAAAATTAGTTAATCTCCATTGTGCAGGTTCAATATCAACTCCTAGCCCACTAGCTTGACCCCAAGGTACAAAATTTGTAGCGTTCTGCACTGTTGAGCCATCTGCGTGTGTTGCATCTGTTGTCCCTTGAGCACCTCTTCCTAAAGTTTGTAAGACATTACCTGCTTTATTTGCATAAGTTATTAATTCAGTTCCAATTAAAACTGTGCCAGAATTAGGAAAGTTAGTTGCATTTGTAAGTGTTACTGATGTAGTATGACCAGCAGCTAATGTACCACCATTATTCATAGTCGTCGTAGCTGGACTTAAAGTTGTACCACTCCAATATCCTGTACCCCAACCAAAACCTGGCACCTGTGTAGTATTTCCAACTACAAAATAAAAGTCCAAGGTCGCCGATCCGGTTGTCGTGAATGCAGTTGAAGCTCCTTCATTCTTAGGCATTTGAATGGTAAATGTTGAAGAAGTTGGCGTTGTTTTTACTTCAAAAGTAGCTGTAAAATCTGCAGCAGTAAAAGCAGATGTACCTGGAATACTACTTACATTTGAAAAAACTACTAAATCTCCTACATTCAAGCCTGTGCTTGTCGAACAAGTTACCGTTACTATGTTTGAATTATTTGTTGTTGTAAAACAACTTGTTAATGATTGTTGTCTTGATGTTTCTAAGGGATGAATATCATAAAAAGCACCTTCATAATAAATATATAAAATTTTACTTGTGCCTATTGCAGCATATTTATTACCTGCTAAATCGAACCAAGTGTGTTGATCTCTAGCTACACCTACTAAAGTGTTAGTACCTAATTGTTCCCAACCACCTATTTTTTCAGGTAATCCATATCTAAATCTAACATTTTCACCATTAACCCATCTACCTTCTGCACCGGTTTCGGTTAATTGTTTGTCAAATCCTGGTATTAATTGTACTTTTGCTAGAGCCATAGCAGTAGTATATTATAAAAAATTACTTTTTAAAACCCTTGTAGTATGCAGGAAGGCCAATAAAAGGTCTTTTATCATACTGATTTTCTTTAGAATTCTTAGAAGATTTTTTATTATAATGTAAAAAAACTTGTCCACAATCTTTACCTGTAAATTCTTCTCTCCAGTGCTCTAAATCACAACCAGAATATATTAACATATCACCTGGGTTTAAGCTTATCTCGACACCTGCTTGACCTACCTTACCTGTTGGATCTAAATATATAGGCCATGGATCACCTCCTAAATTTAATGTTGTAGATATTTCACATGAATATCTATCTTTATGTCTCGCTAACACATCTCCTTTTTTATAAATTCTTGCATAAGAATATGTTTCAGATAATTTTAATCCTGTATGTTTTTCCATAACAGGTTTTACGTTTTGTAATAAAGTTTCCATAGCTACATCGGCATAATGAGAATATGTATTTGGAATTTGATGGTCGTTCCAAACACCCCAGTAATCTGTAAACGGTGAAATATACCTTTGATCAAATAAAAACTTTGCTACATTTCTTTTATTTAAAAAATATTGATATACAAAGTCTGCTAATTCTTTAGAAATTGCTTTTTTTAAAACACTATATTTATTATTTTTGAACGACATTTAACACTCCTTTTGGTATTGCTTGGCAGTTCCAATGTATAAATCT
>CAACVD010001064.1_pt1 | contig 13227 bp, 7 predicted proteins | sample 2381771 | NCBI WGS metagenome assembly CAACVD01 (sample SAMEA5211965, study PRJEB30684) | marine metagenome | biome: Marine; feature: Epipelagic; material: Water | collected 2015-10-15 | depth 15 m | reverse complement strand
AGGCACACCGCCCGGTCCTTGAGCGCCAACAGCTCCCTGTCCACCTTGTGCACCTTGTGCACCTGTTGCACCTTGGAGGCCTTGTGGGCCTTGGGGGCCTTGAGCGCCTTGAGCGCCCGCAGCGCCTTCAGCACCCGGAGGTCCGGGAGGTCCTGTTGGGCCGGTTCCACCCGCTGCTCCTGTGGAACCAGCAGGACCTGTAGGGCCATCAGGTCCTGTTGGGCCGGGAGGCCCAGGATTACCTGTTGCTCCACTTGGACCAGTATTACCAACTGGTCCTATTGCTCCTGTTGGGCCGGCAGGCCCGGTGTTACCTTGAGGTCCTGTTGCACCTGTTGGCCCAGGATTACCTGTTGCTCCGGCAGGCCCGGTGTCACCTTGAGGTCCTGTTGCACCTGTTGGCCCAGGATTACCTATTGGCCCTGTAGGCCCCGTTGCTCCTGGAGTACCTGTTGGTCCAGGGTTACCTTGAGCACCTACAGGCCCTGGAGCTCCTTGCACACCATCAGGGCCTGTTGGTCCTGTTGGTCCGGTTTGTCCTTCAGTTAGAAGCGGGGCTCCCATACTACCAGAAGTAAGTGAGCTTGCTGAGGTACCTGTTCCAATTATTGTATGAGTGACACCCGTTACGCCTCCAGAAACCTGTGTAGCATTTGCATGAAATCTATTGGCAGTAGAGTCTGCAATTACATACCAAAAATTACTTCCTGTGTTATAAAAAGTCGGAGTAAGATTGGTCATATCCGAAATGGCCGAAGAGCCGTCTGCAAAAACTTGCACCCAATAACTTGTATCCGACTCAGGATTTGTACTTCTTCCAGAGTGGGCACTTGTTGCTGCAAAAACTTTACTATTGAATGATCTTACATTTCCAATTGCATACGAGGCTCCCGAACTCCAAGCAGAAATACTTGGAGAAGAGTTCAATATTGTAGTAGAAGCAGCAGAGTAAAATAAAAAAGTACTCAATCCATCAGGCCCTGGAGAGCCTGCTGAGCCTGCCGCACCTGCTGGACCGGCTACACCAGTTGGGCCGGTTGGGCCAGTAGCTCCTGGACTACCTGGATTACCTGTTGCGCCCGGAGCACCCGTTGGTCCGCCCGGTCCTGGAGCACCCGTATTACCTGGAGCACCTTGGGGTCCTTCTGGTCCAGTGGGTCCGCCCGGTCCTGGAGCACCTGTATTACCTGGAGCACCTTGCGGTCCTTCTGGCCCAGTGGGTCCGCCCGGTCCTTGTGCGCCAGGAGTACCAATAGGTCCTATGGGCCCTGGAGGTCCTGCAGGTCCGCCCGGTCCTTGTCCTCCAGGATTACCGATAGGTCCAACTGGCCCGACAGGTCCATCTGGGCCTGGAGCACCTTGTGCACCTTCTGGTCCATCTTCTCCTTTTGAGGCAACAAAAAATGTTGCAGTATACGCACTAGAGCCAGTTCTATTTACTTCAGCAAGCAAAGCATCTCGCGCCGGAGATACGGGTAAGGTCTGCTTTCGTGCATACTGACCACTCATCGTTCTAGTAAACGCATTTCTTACAGTAAGACTTGTATTACTTTCTATAGATACAACTTGTCTATATTCAGAAGCAGCAACATAGTTATTAGTATTATTTGTAGTTACAAGAATTATAGAATCGGGATAAAAATCAGAAAGAAAAGAAGTACCACTTCCTGTAACTGTATTACTACCAGCAGTAGCTGTTACAGTACCACTAATAGTTGTTAGACCAAGATTTGCAGCGCCTACTTCTTGAAAATATTCTGTATTTGACTTATTTCCATTTATATCTGTTTGTACGGTATCTCTTGCGATTACTACAGCTTTCCATGGATCTGTAGTATCAGAAGCATCTAAATATAAATAACCTCTTTGTCCTACAGATAAACCAGAAAAAGACTGCTCTCTCTGTGCAGCAGTAGGAGAAGTATACCTTACCTCTGTTCCGCCCGCTGTCGTAAAAGTATACTCATTAGCACCAATAATTACATTAACCAAACCTGTAGATGCATTTACAGAAGGACTAGACGTTAAGCTACCTCCACGAACAATCCTGCCTATTCTATTTAAAGAAGGCGGAGTAGAAGATATTTTTTGAGTTACTTCCTTCCAAGTTGATTTTGCGCCCCTACTATTAACCGCACGTACTTTTACAGTATAAACTCCCGAGCTTACATTTGTAACTTCATGAGTTGTAGTAGACCCCGGAATATTATTTATTTTTACAAACTTATTGCTTCTACCCGCAAAACTCATATTATGGTGAACTTCAAAATGAGATAGAAATCTATATGTTATAGAAGAAGTATTTCCAGCTGTGTCAGTAAAAGTTTCTACTGGAGTGCTCCAGTTAATTTGAGCTGTAACTCCTGTACCTACTCCACCGTCTACTGTTGAGCTAGTAGTGACTTGCTCTATTAAAACTACCGAAGGTGCGGGAACCTTTTGGTCTTTTGGAGGTAAAATTTGGTAATCAGTTGTTTCTACAGGAACATCTTCGTCTATTTCATCATACTTTTCTTTTGCATATTTTGAAGCAGAGAAAGAGATACCGTCTTCCTCTTTTGTCATACCAATTATTCTATACTCCTGAAGCTCATCAGTATTTACATCATCTTCTCTACTAATCGCCCATATCGTATCTTGTTGAGGAGCGGTAGAGAATGCGCCAGAAACAGTAATAGTGCTTGCAGAAGTTCCTGTATTTGTTATTTCTTTTATTTCTACTCTTGAATTTTCTGAAAATTGAGTTAAAACTGAGTTACCAGAGTCATCAATTAGATTAGCTGCCTGTGCCTGTGTAGCCAAAGCATTACCACTAGCATCTTCTAAAAGTAATCCACCACGGCTATAGCTTTGACCATTTATAGTAGCAGATGCTTGTGCTAAATATACTCCTGGTTCTGTAAATATTAAGTATAAATTACACGCAGTACCAGCACTTCCTCCAGGAAAAGTAACAGTTCTATCTAAATTAATAGATGTTGTGGTAGAGCCAGTGCTTACACGACCACTAGTTTCAAGACTATGCTGTCTTTTATCCTGTACATTTATAATATCACCAGGACGTAAAAATACTGCATTAAAGCCAGTTTTAAAACTAACTACTTCAGTTTCTAAGCTAGTTGATTTTAAATGAAAATCTGCAAGCCGCCTTGCTTGACCTTCCGAAGTACAACCGTATGCAACAATATTTCGAGCAAGCACTCTTCCTGTCTTTTTTATATTTGCGACATCTTCTACAGTTAAAACTGTTTTTTTATAAAACTCTTCTGGATTATTCCACGTAACATTAAATTGATTTGGGCGTGCCTTGTCTCCTGTATAAGTATAACTAAATATTCCTTGTTCTACATTTCCGGTAGTAAAGGTATAAACAGGCTCTTTTGGACTATCCTGTACGGTGTATCCTTCTCCATTTATCCAATAGAGCATTCCTCTAAATACGCTAGCTAAATCTTTTACAACTTTGTATGCTTCTGCAGCATTTGGAATATAAGTATTGCAAGTGAATCTGGGCTCTTGCCCTCCTTTGCCATCTGGAACAAGTTCGTCGCAGTATCTTGCTATTTGATACAAAGAAAATTTATCTATGTCTGCTTCTTGTACAAAGTCTCCTAAACCATTTTCTTTATCTGTAAGAATATCATAAAAAACCCAAGCAGGATTATTTGTATAAACTTTTGCCCTATTTGCAACAGAAGAAGCAGCTGGATCTCCTCTAAAGGTGCCATTCCACGCTTGATAAGAACTTGTATTTGCTCCAGTAGTCTGGTTACGAGTATAACTCGGGGTAAAAGAACCTAATTCTTCTCGTGTTAAATAATTTGAAGGAACTTTTACTTTTCTTCCTAAAATATGGTAAGAACGAGAAGGAGGCTGAGGAAAGTCTTCTGCAGCAAAAGAAACAGAAGCATGCGCTGTTGTAGGATAAGAAAACTTATCATTTATCCCTGCCTCTACAGTCTTTATTATTGCTCTGCCCTGATACTGGGGTCTGCCATCTCCATCTGAAAAATTACTGTAGTCTGAAGAAGCATCGGGGCTTAGTCTTCTTATTTCAATTTTCCAGTCAAATAACGGCTGAAATCTTTCCAGATTAATACGAAACTCTTGTATAAAGCCTCCAGACGTATTTTGTCGAACAATTGTTCCTGTGCCCCTTCTTCCTATTCCGTTTAAACTTCCTTGAAAATAATCTACTATCTGATCATGGTAGTCAACACTAGTTCCATTACCGATTACCCAGCTATATGTACTTGATTTTGTGTTTAATGAATCGCTAGCTTGATGTAGGCCATTGATAAACTCAGACCCACCATAATTATTACCATGTATTAAAACTTTTGTAAAGTCAGAATCTGTAGAGTCATTCTTATAGTTTAGAATTATTTGAAACTCTGCTCCGGCAGGTCCATCTTTTCCATTTGGCTGCTTATACAAGAGACCACTAGGAAATTCTATAGCTATATTTAAATAGTCTATTTCTTCTTTAGATCCCTCTGAAAAAGAAAATTGAGTTGGAGTTATAAATGTAGCGCTTGCACTTCCTCCTATACGAACACTTCCTGTACCGGAATACCATGTAAGCTCTGTTTGGGGGCCAATTACAAATGAGCTACCAGGGCTTCCATATGCGCTTGTTTTAATGATGGGCGTTTGATATCGAGTTCCTCTTTTTAAATAAGCATAAGCATTATCATAGGCAAGACTTTGATTTGTGTCTCCGTATTTAACAATGGCTTCTGATAGTATAACAGGTTGTGCCGTTCTATTTCTTTCAACTGCGGTAGCAAGAGTTGCTGTGTTCGCATTAGTAATTGAACTAACTTGATGCACAGTATCAAAGAAAAACGTTTTTGTTCCAGAAGAAGAAACATCTGTGCTTATCGGAGGACTAACTCTTACCCATTTACCGTAACTTGGGTGTGTGCCTTGTCCTACTATAATTCCTGTATATACATCTCCATCAACACCTGCACCAGGAACACGTATTCGTCCGACTACATAGTCATCAACATCTGCTTTTTCAGTAGTGCCGGGTTTATTTTCTATATTTGTCGGAACTGTAACGGTACTAGGAAGGTAAAGAATACTTGAACCTCTTTTAGCTGCAAAATTTCCACTAAACCCAGGTAGAGTATTTAAGTTACCTGTAGGGCCTGCAGAAAAAACTAATAAGTATCTATCCCCAATAGATAAATCAACTCCACTAAAAAGTCCTTCACCCGAAACATTTCCACCAGCATTTGTAACACTTGTTCCACTTACAGTAGCAGTTCCTGTTTTTGTAGTAAGAGTATCATAGCTTGCTTCATCAATAATTGAAGTACCGTTTAAGTATACTCCAGAAAGCCCGCCAACAAGACCTTGAATCTCACCCGCAGAAATTACATCAGTAGCTACACCGTACTGTTTTTCAGTTGTAGGAGTAGTAGGCGCAGCGGCAGCAAGAGCTGCTTGCTGCTGCTCATTTTCATGATCGCCTTCACTTCTTGGTGCAAAACCTCCCATAATTTAACTCCTATGCTGCTCCAAAATGTCCCTGAAATGTGAGACGAGTTTGACGGGCTTCCTCATCAGTAAAAAATATATCTATTCCTGGTGTCATTACAGGTCTTGCTGGTGTAGGTTTTGTATTAACATTATCTGATGCGAGCGTATTTACTTTCTCTTTTGGTGCAACAGATGTACCCGTTGTTCCGCCGACTTCTCCGCCATCAACAGTGATTGGTGTGCGAGAGTAAGACAGTGAAATAGGAGCGCCACCAACTATTACTTCTCCATATGCTAGAGGGACTGCCTGTCCTTGTGTAACAGTATTTGCGGGTCCGCTAAATAAATAGTTTCTATTATTATCGGTACCATCTACAGAAGGATCCGGCATCATCATTTCTGATATTCCCATCATCGCAAGACTTGTACCCGCAAGTAAAAGTGCTGTTCCTGCATTAAAACCAATACCAGTTATAGTACCTGCTACAAGCTCAAGACCCCCTGGTATAGTAAAAGCTAAAACTACTAAAACAACCGCTGCTAAAATTTTCCCTACTCCATCTGCTCCTGCAGGTAATTCTGTTATAATAATATCATCATCATGTAAAGTTAGTAGCAGCTCGTCTTCACTAAGTATATCTTTGCCTCGTTTTACTTGAAACTCTACACCAGCTTCGTGTGCGTCTATTAAGTGTTTTCTAAAGCCTGATGTCTGACACTCTATGAGTCTAAGTATTTCTCCCACGTTATTACAAGAAGTTTCCCACTTATCCCCAAACTTTGCTAAGTTACCCTCTAAATAAACTGTTTGCATCTATAATACCCTCTAATTGCTTTACCCCAAATTCCATATATGGACTCTCTACAGGATAAACGATGTCTGGCATGGTGTAAAAATAGTCCATCATCCAGATACACTCCACAGTGATTTCCTACTGTGGACATAATATTAAAAACTATACCATCATGTTTTTGTGGCTCTTCGACCTTTACAAATCCAAAAGACTCATATAAGTCATCAAAATAGTTTAGCCCCTCTTCCCACCAAAGCTCTTGAAACTCCAACATAGGAAGTTCTATTGAAAGGTTCTGTCTGTAGTAGTCTCTTACTAAAGACCAACAATCATTTTTTCCAAACTCATATTCTCTTCCTAGCAGAGTATTTTCTAATTTTTTTGGCGTATAAGTATATTTTTCTGCTTCTGGTAGTGAGTATATAATATATGGTATGCCTAAATGATCACTTGCTTTTTTATCTGATTCACTTGCTTCGCATGAAGAGTCTGGATGGCTATGGACTATTGCATAAATATCTCCGGATAGCCTCGCTTTTACATATTCGTCTGGAGAAATTTTAAAAGTGTGTAACTTATCCTCTGCTATATTTTCACATTTTTTCCAGACAATCTTGCCTCTCTTGTTAAGTAAAAGTCCGCATCCCTCTTCTGGATAATCATCAAATAAATCATTTATTATTATCTTATCGTTTCTGTCTAACATTTGGAAAGCCCCCGAAAGGTAATGTTACTTTTTTATCTGTTTCTACTGCCACTCCTCCTGTAACAGTTGGGTGTGGTAAAGAATGAAACCTTAGCCGACAAGATTTTATTTTCTTTCCACAAATATCTCCTTCAGTCCAATTTACTCCCTCTTTAACTTCACTACTCGCAGGGCTCACTCTTGTTTTTAGTGCTTGAAAAATATTATTTGCTTTTACAACATACTCATTTCTTTTCGTATCTGAGTATGCATAGTAAGTCGAACTAGAGCTATGACTACTCCAAACTCGTACACGTCTCCAAGCAGTACTAGTATCAGAGGGAGTAGTGCTAGTTCCACTAAGAGCTTGCCAATAATTATTAGCATTTGCATTAGAAACTGTACCATTTGCATTTAAACGAGGTACATTACTTACAGTCTTATAGTATCCTCCTGCAGTTGCAGTAGTAGAGCCAGCTGTAAATGTAGTAAAAGAAATATTATCTCTTACTATATATTCATCATAGCGATTCATGTATACAGTGCTACTTATTCCAGTAAAAGCACTTGTTGCAGCAAAACCAGATTTTTGTCCCCAGTTACATCCACCACATCTAGCGGCTGCAGAAACGGAACCAGCAGCCTCTCTATATCGAAAGGGGCAGCTTCCACCGATAATATTTCTACGAGGTAGAGTTATTCCTGCAACATCAAAAGGAGAAGCAAGCTCAAAAGTAATAGATATAACATTTCTATTCTTAATTCTATCAATTACATACGTTTGCTTTGGAAACTCCAAAGGAGGAGTTGCATCTCCTGACTCTCCAACTAAATATTTTACAAGAGTACTTCGTTTTGTTATTCTTTGGCCTATTAAATCTTCATAGTCTACGCCACCAATTGCATTTGTAAGAGTATTTCCTACATTACCTATTGAAAGCTCTGGTCTTCCCATAGATCCGTCACTTTGTACAGAAATATCATCGGAAAACATAGGCAAGGCGGCATACGTTCTTATAGTGCCGTTCTCGTCTCTAAATTGAACGGCATTTAAATCTTCATCTAATCCTGCAAAAAAGTAGGCAAAAGTATTTGAAGTATATTCAAGAACATAAAGCTCAACTAAAGCTGAGCCTGGATCTTGTTTCTGAATTTCTTTATTTATTTGTGTCATGCTTCGTATACTCTTCTAAAGGTTGCATTACAAGTATAAAAATCGTCATAGGTATAAGACTGTGTATAGTCCTCACAAACAACTTTTACAGTTTTTTCCGCCCCTAAAGCATTAGTGTCAGGATAAGTAAAATTAAAAGCAGTTGTCCCTGCTTTGTTATCAAAAAAAGCCATTATATCATCAATATCTGCCTTTGGCCTATTTGAAAAAGTAACAGTAAACTGTTGAGTAATATTATTTATACCTTCCTGTATTCGTTGCTCATAACCATCTCCAAACTGAACTTTTATTACTCGAGGCTTATTGTTTCGAGTAAGAGTTTTATCTGGAGTTCTTTGAACTGAATTTAAATCTGCAAATCCAATAGCCATTATGATGCTGCTCCAAACGGACTTAGTATACCACCAGGTCTCTTCTGCTTATGTAGTTCATCTTGAACAGCAGCTGATATTGCTTTTCCTAGCTGCTTTGATTGCTCTGTAGAATTTGAACCTTGTTCTCTAGTTGTTCCATCACTATTGACAGTAATGCTAATATTATTCACATCTCCTGTGCCACCCCTTATATCAACGGGAATCTCTTTCTTATTGGGCAAAGGAACTACAGCTTCTGTACCATGTAATATAGCAGGATATCCAGCCTGTCTACCTCTTGCAATGCCACCTGTTGAATAACCTTGAAGAATACCGCCCCTTCTAGCTCCCGGCGCAGGTTCTGATATCATACCATTTCGACCCGCAGGAACAGGACCACCTCCAAAGAAACCAATTGTTGCCTGTATAGCTTTCATTACAAGCAGCTCAATAATCATTTTAGCAATAGATGCAAGTATAGATTTAGCCATATCAGCAAAAGCCTCCTTCGCAGACTTTGAACCATCTACGATTGACATAAAAGCATTATTCATACTGGACTCTACAGTAGACCTTATGTTTTCCATACCTTTAAGTATTTTTTCTTGCTCTTCTAATGCAATATTTTGTGAAAGTATTTCTTCTTTTTCTGCTATTGAAAGAACGCGGCCTTCATTTTCAAGGTCTAAAATTCTGCGAGCTGCGGCTTCATGCGCAGTAGAAAACGAAAAGGTTTGTAGTCTATCTGCATTTTCAAGTAATCGTAATCTTCCTCTTTCAATATCTATTAATACGGCATTTTGTTCTTTTTCAAGATTTCTGTCTAACTGCTCACCTTTAATTCTTAAACCTTCTATTTCTTGATCAAGAGCTGTAAGGCCTTGAATATCATTTTTTGCTTCGAGCTCTCCTCTTTTTGTCTCTGCTTTAAGAATTCCATCAGTTATAAGTTTTCTTTGCGAAATTATATTGTTTTCTCTTCCCAACCGTTTTTCAGTCGCAATATCAGCAACACTCTTTCCTATAGTACCAACACCCGCAGTTGTACCCCTTTCTTGTGCTATTCTTGCTCTTGCGAGTGCATTTTCTGCCTCATTTATTCTTAACTGTATTTCTAGCCTTCTTTCTGCTGCCGTAATTTTAATTTGCTCAATATCTCGTAATTTTTCTTGAGTTACTAATTCTGCATTTGCTGCTTTTGTTGCCTCTTTTGCATTATCTACAGCTCTCTGTGCATTGTCTAATTGTTCTTGTGAGACTGATTTTCCTTTCTCCTTTAAAAAACCAAGAGCTGTTTCAGCACTTAACTCTGCATTCTTTGACGTAAGAACTTTACTTTGAGCATCTAATACTCTAATATTAGTTCTTTCTCTCTGTGCTTCGAAACTTTGACTGACTTTATCAATCTCTGCTATTTGAGTTCTTTTTACAGCAATTTCATTTAATCTTTCTAGTTGTTTGCTTGCCGCAGTATTAAGACGCTCTAAAATATTTTTATCTACAGCCACTTGGCCGGATAATGCGTCTTGATCTGCAAATAGTTTCTCTATAGCGTCATTGACCTCTTCTATTTTCTCTAAATCTGGAGAAAGTTGCTTAGTTATAGTTGTTCGTCTTGATCTGCCTCTTCCAGTGGTTTGCCGGCGAGTTATCACCCTATTTTCTGCAGCGGTTAGTTGTGCTTGAAGTTTGTTAAATTCTCTATCAACAGCTCCTTCATCTGCTTCTGCTAAAAGTTGTATATTTGCTGTTAACTTAGTATCAAAAGCACTGCGAAGATTCTCTAGCGGAGCTTGAGGAACAGTATTAATAATCGTATTAATCTCTTGTTCTACCGCTTTTGATGCATTTACAAGGCTTGCTGCGGCTGCTGATGCCTCTGCCATTCCCCGCGCTATTTCTATAAAAGGTCCTCCATCTATGCTTTCCACTCTAGCTGCAGCCTCAAATAGTGCTTTAAACTCAGGATTTAGTAGGGCAAGCTGTTTTGTAGTCTCAAGTATGCTCGATCTAAATTCCTTAAATCCCTCCGCATTTTTATCCATTTGGGATAATTGATTTATTTGACTAACTAAAGATTTTACATCAGCATCCCTTACAGCGCCTCCAAGTTGTTGGATAGATTCTGTAAGATTTAGTAATCCTGTTTCTTGTGAAAGCTTATTAACATCAGTAAGAAACTCTGCAAGCTCTTTATTTTTTTGAGTTAACTTTTCTACTTCTGCTTTTGCTTTTTTTGCTTCTTCTGACATAGGGAAAAATGCCTCAAAAGCCATTTTTCCTAAATCAGCAAGCAATAGTGCAAACCCTAAAAAGCCGATACCTTTAAATGCAAGATTTACTAGCTTTGCACCTCTCTTTGCCTGAGTTGCCATAAAACCAAAAGCTTTTGCTGATTTTAATTGAACACCCGCTAAAAATGTATCAAAACTTAATTTCATGCCTGCAACACTTCTTTTAACTTGCAGCTCATGTCCTTTTAGTATTCTTTCTCTTAGCTTGTAGGAAGTTCTAAGGTCAGCAACCTGTTGAGCATTGAAGCCCTTTAGAATACCTGTCTTAACTTTTTCACTGTTTAGTAGTTGTTTTTCTGCGCCTTTAAGTGTTTTCTCTGCAGCAGCTCTTCCTCTATTTGTCGGAGTTATGTCTCCTCCTGCAAGAAATCCTGCAGCAGTGTTTTGTCCCTTACCTTCTGCCGAGAGTCCTGCAGAAGTTGCCATTTTTAAAGCCTGCTTTCCTAAGTCTTCAGATGTTTTTCCTAATACAGCTGCTCTTGCTGATAAACGATCAAAGTCTTTTGAAGCATTATCTGCAAACTGTTTAGCTGCTGCAGCTCCATTTTTTGCATTCTCAGCAAAAGCATCAAGATTGGGAAGAACAGAGCGAACAAGAGGGAGTGCAAGCAGTCCAAGAACAGCTATAAGAGAGCTTACATTTGCAGTGAGAAACTTAAGAACAGGGGTAAGGGAGTTAGCAATACCAATTTTTAACTCTTTTAAAACATCGTCAAAAGCTTTTCCAAACTGTGCAATAGCAAAAGCATCCTTGTCCATTACTTGTGCTATTCTATTAAATTTTCTTTCTGCCTCTTCGAGAACGAAGTTTGCTACAGCTTGACTTCTTTCAAAAGCTGTTAACTCTCTACCAACTGCACCTATCTGATCTTTATAAGCCTTTACTGCAGGATCTAGTCGTAAGATAATACCAAGTTCATCTAATAGTTCAGGTTCTGCTTTTGTTACACCACGAATTAAACGATTAAATGAATCTGTTAAATCTCTACCAAGTGCGAAAGAAACATTTTTTGCGGCAGTTGCTAAACCAGTAAGTTGCTGTGCACTAAGACCAGCAGCAGTGCCTATAGCCGTTGCTTGAGCTGCTTCTGCAAAACGTAATTGACCATCTGTTGCATCTTGAAGTGCTTTTGTTATTCCAGCATAGTTTGTACCCATCAGAGCACCAAAAGCTTGCTGTCCTACAACTAAGTTACGAGTATCTGCTGCTTCTTGTAAGAAGCGAAAAGCAGCAGTAACAGCAAACACACGAGCAGCCAGTTCAGCGTAGGCAGGTACAATTCCGCCGCTGATTCCTTGTGTCATTTTACTGAAGTTTTTAGTAGTATTCGAAGACATATTTGCAGCACCACGCAATGCGCGATCTGCATCTTTTGTTTTCTTATTTGAGCCTGCCAGAGCTTTTTCTAATTTATTGGCATCGACAGCAAGCCTTTGGGTAGTGCCCTTATCGTCTACTATTACCTCAATAAATACTTTACGACTTTTTGCCATTAGTTACTCTTTGCTTTCCGCTCTGCGGCTTTCCTTTTTCTTTCTGTTTGTTCGGCCCTATCATTAATTACTAAATTTTCATAGATTTTCATGAAGTAAACAATATCTGTTTTTTCGTCAAAACCATATAAATCAAACAGAAAATTTGCTGCACCCCAGTCTTTGCCCATATATAAACCTGAATTTCCATCCCAGCGATCTGGCAAAAGGTCAAACATAAAAAATGCCACCTGAACTTCTTGCGGAAATGCAGAAGCCTCCAGTGGCATTTTACTCGGATCTGGTTCTTGTCCTAATTGTTCACACAGTAATAGATATTTATCAACATCTACTTTTTGGCTGGATTCTTTTACAAAGCGCTCAAGCAGCTTTATTATTTCTGCTACTTGCGCTGCGTAAAATTTTCTAACTCACCCACTGTTTCAGTTACCCAAGTATCAAAAGAGTTTGCATTTTTCATAAGCAACTCTCCATTTTCTTGTGTAAAAGGCAGTTCGTCATCAGGATCAAGCTCTCCTATATCTACCAAAAGAAGCTCTTCTAGGTATCGATATTTAAGACCTGACCATCCTTTAAGTACTGCTTTTGTGTATTCAACTAAGAATTTATCCTCATCTAGCTCTTCTAAGGGCTGATGGGTTTTCTTATCCCATTTAGTTTTAATGCATCGTTTACGAAGTTTAATAAGTTCTTCGCGTGCTAAGTAACATAGATCAACGGACATTCCTGTATAACCTGGAAAGTCAATTGAAACCGTCTTACTTGATGTCATAAGACTGGCTAAAGAAATGGGCGTATCGGTCATAAAAAATTCCTCAAAAGGGTGTGACAATTTAATTAAGATATATTCTACTTGACGAGAGAAAAAATGTCAAGAAATATTTTTTATATGGTGGGAAGAAAAAAAGGGGCCGAAGCCCCTTCTTCTTATGCAGGTGCTAGA
>CAACVD010001063.1_pt1 | contig 13233 bp, 20 predicted proteins | sample 2381771 | NCBI WGS metagenome assembly CAACVD01 (sample SAMEA5211965, study PRJEB30684) | marine metagenome | biome: Marine; feature: Epipelagic; material: Water | collected 2015-10-15 | depth 15 m | reverse complement strand
AGTGTCTTGTGAATTTAGAGAAACAGCAAGTGCAGTTTATGATTTTTCTACAAGTGATTATTCTACAGTTTCTTCTGGTAAAGCTACAAACTTACCAAATGCAAATACAGTATCTGCTCCAAGTGGTTTAACATTAACAGATGAATTAGTACAATATAATGATGGTACAGTTATCGTAAAACTTGTAATAAATTTTACAGCACCAACAGATAACTTTACAGAAATATTTGAAGTGGAAGTAAAACAAGTAACAGATGCAGATGGTAATTCAGTATCAGATGATTTTAAATTAATTGGTAGGGGAACAAGAACAAAATATGAATTTTTAAATGTAATAGATAAAGCAGAATATCAGGTAAGGGTAAGAGGTGTAAATATCTTTGGTGTTAAATCTTCAACAATAACTGGCAACAGAACTATTATTGGACAGATTGCACCACCATCAGATGTTGAAAACTTTGCTTGTAATATAATAGGTAAAGAAGCTCATTTAAGTTTTGATCCTGTAACTGATTTAGATTTATCTCATTATAGAATTAATTTTGCTCCAGTTACTACTGGTGCACAATGGCAAAACTCTATTGTATTAGTTAAAAAACTTTCAAGACCTGGAACTTCTATTGTTGTACCAGCAAGAACTGGTACATATCTTATAAAAGCAGTAGATAAATTAGGGAACGTATCAATTAATGCAGCAGAAGTAGTTACACAAGTTACAACATTAGGTGCAAATTTTACAAGTTTGATTACACAAGATGAAAGTCCTGATTTTTCTGGAACAAAAACAGATGTAGTTAAAACTACTACAGGTGACGCAAATACTCCATGTTTGGTTATAAAAGGTAATCAATTATTTGATGATGTAACTGGCAATTTTGATTCAATTACACAAACACTTTTTGATGGTGGTCAGAATGCAACTGTTAAATCATCAGGAACTTATGATTTTGCATCAGTTATAGATGCTGGTGCTGTACTAACAACACAAATTTCAGCTACACTTACACAACAGGTTACAGATAGAGCAAGAATTTTTGATTTTGTTACTGGAGATTTTGATGACCAACCATCTAACTTTGATGGTGATGCTAATACACAATGTTCATCAGAACTACAAATAGCAGTTTCAGATGACAACGTAACTTATTCAACATTTCAAGATTTTACCATTGGTGATTATACTGGTAGATTTTTTAAATTTAGAGTATTAATGCAATCTGATAATAATACAGCAACTCCTATAGTAACAGCTGTAGGGGTAGTATTACAGCTAGAAGAATTTCAAACATCAGAAAATGATGTTGTTTCTGGTACTGGTACCAAAGCAATAACATATCCAAGAGCATTTAATATACTTAATTCAATAGCAATAACTTTATCTATTCAAGATATGGCTTCTGGTGATAAATATGCTATAACAAGTAAAAGTAAAAGTGGCTTTAATATTGCATTTACAAACAGCGGTGGTACAGGAGTAAGTCGAACCTTTGATTATGTAGCGAAAGGTGTATAAAATGATTGCAGATGCAATTTTAAAGTGATATAGGAGATATTATGGCACAACACGATTATGTAATAGCAAACCAAGGATTTCCTGCGTTTCGTGCAGATTTAAACTCTGCTCTTTTAGCAGTCGTTTCAAATAATTCAGGTTCTTCGGTACCATCTACAACTTATGCTTACCAATTATGGTATGATACAAGTAACAACCAATGGAAAATGAGAAATGCAGATAATGATGCTTTTATTACTTTAGCAACATTTAACCAAACAACAGATACAGTTAATTTTTTAGATAATTCTATTGCTACACCACTAGAAGTTACAGGAAATGCAACTGCTGGTGCAGAAATAAGATTACCAGAAGATACAGATAATGGTTCACATTATGTTGCATTAAAGGCGGCAAGCTCAATAGCTTCAAATGTAACTTTTATTTTACCAAGTGCAGATGGAACAAATGGACAAGTATTACAAACAGATGGTAGTCAAAATTTATCATTTGTAACAGTGGAGGATCCAACAGCACTTGCAATAGCTTTGGGATGATATATAAAACAATTATTAAGGAGAACAAATGGCAAATACTTTTAAATGTGTGACTTTTGCGGCAGAACCTAATTCTGCAGGAACACCTTATGTTATGTACACAGTAGCAACTAGTACGACAACAGTTGTATTAGGTTTGGTACTTGCAAATATTCACACAACAGCAATTACAGCAGAAGTAGAATTAGTTTCTACAACATCTAATAGAGGTGGTGCAAACAATGTAGCTAATGGCACATCAATGTTAGTTAAAGATGTATCTATACCATCTGGAAGTTCATTAGAGCTTTTATCTGGTGGAAAAGTTGTATTAGAAGCTGGAGATAAAATTCAAATAGATTGTTCTGTTGCTGATAAATTATCAGGCACACTTTCTATAATGGAAATTACATAGGAGATTAAATGGCTTATATTGGTAAAGAACCAGCATCAGCAGTTTTAAGTGCTTCTGATATTACAGATGATATAATTACTACTGCCAAACTTGCTTTTGCAGAATCAACACTAACAGATGGTTCAACTATAGATTGGAATGCTGCAACACAAGATGTATGCAAAGTTACTCTTGCTGGTAACAGAACCCTTAATGCGCCAACAAATCCAACAACAGGACAATTTATAACAATTTTAGTTATACAAGATAGCACTGGTTCAAGAACATTAACATTTAATGCGATATACGAATTTAAAGATGATACAGCACCAACACTTACAACTACAGCTAGTAAAGGTGATGTATTTGTATTTAGATACAATGGTTCAAAGTGGTTAGAAATGGGTAGAAATACAAACTTAACATTATCATAAGGAATATTATGTTTGCTTTAGTAAAAGATAATAAAATAGAAAAAATATTTACAAGACCAGTTGGTGTTATAATTGATGACAATCAATATCCAAGAGAAGTATTTACCTTATGGACTGATAAAGAAAGAAAAAATATAGGTATCTATGAAGTTATTACTGATTCAACTAACAAAAAAGATGAATCATATTATAATAATACAAATGAAGAATTTAATTTTAGCGATGAACAAGTTACAAGATCATGGGGAACAGCTACACCAAAAAGATTAGAAGATGAAGATGCATTAGATGAAGATGGCAACCCTTTTTTAGATGATCATGGCAACCAAATAATTAATTATGGTTTAAAAACTGAAAAGAAAAAAATTGTAAAACAACAAGCATCAGGATTACTTAATCCAACAGACTGGTATGTTATAAAAGCTACAGAAGTAGAAAGTTATAATGTTCCTGAAAATATTACAAATTTTAGAACAGAAGTTAGAGCAAAATCAAATGAAATGGAAACTAAAATAGATGCTTGTAATAGTGTTGATGAATTAAAATCTTTGTATGAATATACAGAACAAGATGATGGTTCACTTACAAGACCTTTAGGAGAGTTTCCAAAAGAGGTAGTATAATGCCTATTACTGGTCAATTATTACCTGGAGTAAAAGTTTTTACACCTTATAGTGTAGCTAACTCATTAAGGTTTAATGATGGAAGTAGTGATAGTTTATCAAGAAGTTTTGGAACACCATCAAGCACTACAACTTGGACAATCAGTTTTTGGGTTAAAAAATGTACTAATGGTTCAGCTTTAAATTTATGCTCTCAAGGAGTTGGAACAAGTAATGAAGACAGAATTAGATTTGATAGCTCAGATAGATTAGAATGGACTATTTATAAATCAGCAGTAAAAGGAAAATTAGTAACAAATAGATTATTTAGAGATAATTCTGCATGGTATAATGTAATTTGTAGATATGACAGTACCAATGGAACTGCTGGAGATAGAATGAAAATTTTTATAAATGGTTCTGAAGAAACTTCATTTAGTACAGACACAAATCCAGATCAAAATGAAACATCCAATTTTAATACTTCTGCAACAAATTATGTTGGAAGCGTAGGTTCTGGAGAATTTTTTGATGGCTACATGGCAGAAGTAGTATTTACAGATGGTCAAGCATTAGACCAGACATCATTTGGAGAATTTGATGAAGATAGTCCTACAATATGGAAACCAATAGATGTATCTGGTTTAACCTTTGGCACAAATGGATTTTATTTAGACTTTGAAAACTCTGGTAGTCTAGGTGCAGATGTATCAGGAAACTCTAATAACTTTACTGTAAATAATTTAACTAGCATAGATCAATCTACTGATACTTGCACAAATAATTTTGCAACATTAAATCCACTTGTTCCAACAAGTTCAGCAACATTTTCAGAGGGAAACTTAAAAATAACAGGTAGTTCAAGTTCTGCTTACAGTAATAGAAGTCAATCAACATTTGCTGTGGAGAGTGGTAAATGGTATTTTGAAGTTGAAGCTGATGCAGTTGGTGGAAGTAATCCAACAATTGGCATTGGAAGAAGCGATAGATCAGCTTCAGATAACCCAACAGGGTCAAATGCTGGAGATATTTGTATAAGATTAGATAATGAAAAATATGATGAGGGTAGTGCTTCGGCAAGTTATTTTTCAAGTAGTATTTCTAATGGTAATATAATTGGCGTAGCTTTAGATATGGATAATGGAAAAATTTGGTTTTCTTTACAAGGCACTTTTGTAGGGACAGTTGGTTCAAGTGGAGAAGCCGCAACATTTACAGTTGGAAATGGTATCACCATAACACCTACTTTAAGACCAATGGATGGAACATTAATATGTAACTTTGGCTCTCCACCTTATGCAATCTCATCAGGAAATAGTGATGGTAATGGCTATGGAAACTTTGAATATTCTGTACCATCAGGCTATTATTCTCTTAATAGCAAGAACCTAGCGGAGTTTGGATAATGTCATATACGAATGGTCTAGATAATCCTGAACTTTACTTCCAGACAAAACTATATACTGGAAATGGAACTTCGCAATCTATTACTTTAGATGGTTCTGAAAATATGCAACCTGATTGGGTATGGATAAAAGAAAGAAGTTCAACCTCAGACCATTCTCTACACGATTCTGTAAGGGGTTCAACAAAAATTGTTAAATCAAGCACAAATGCTGCTGAAATTACTAGAACAGGGTCAATAACATCTTTTGATAGTGATGGTTTTAGTTTGGGAGATAATGCAGGAGTTAATGAAAATTCACAAACTTATGCATCTTGGAACTGGTTAGCTGGTGGCTCTGCATCATCAAACTCTAATGGAAGCATAACAAGTTCTGTATCTGCTAACACTACTGCTGGATTTAGTATTGTGTCTTATACAGGAACAGGAAGTACAGCAACGATTGGTCATGGATTATCTAGCACCCCTCAAGTTGTTTTAATAAAATGTAGGTCAGATGCAACTAATTGGCATATGTATCATTCATCAGTTACTACTGCTGATAATCAAGTTATGTATTTAGATTTAAATTATGCACTTTCTACTTTAACAACATCTTCCTTTGATGTTTCAGAATTTAGTGCAAGTGTTTTTGGTTTAAATACAAATGATGCAGTAAATGGTAGTGGAAGAACCTACATAGCCTACTGCTTCGCAGAGAAAAAAGTCTACTCAAAATTTGGCAGTTTTACAGGAAATGGGTCAAGTGACGGAAGCTACATTCACTTAGGATTTAAACCAGCTTGGGTTATGATTAAAAGAACAGGTGGTGTTCAAGATTGGATTATATTAGACAATAAAAGACCAGAATATAATGAAACAAATAGAGCATTATATGCAAATGCAAATTATGATGATGCTGGTACAGATAAAGGTATTGATATATTATCTAATGGTTTCAAATTAAGAAAAAATCACGCAGCAATAAATTATTCTGAAAATTACATCTACATGGCATTTGCAGAATCACCCTTTGTAAACTCTAATGGTGTACCCAACAACGCAAGGTAATTATGTTGAAAAAATTAATAAAAAGATATAAGGATAAAATATGAGTTATATAGGAAAAACACCAACAGTCGGAAACTTTCAAGTATGTGATGCTATTTCAGTAGTAAATGGACAAGCGGCATATACAATGCAAGTTGATTCAGTAAATGTAGTACCAGAATCAGCTAATCATATGTTGGTTTCACTTAATGGTATTTTACAGAAACCAGGCTCATCATTTACAGTTTCAGGATCCACAATCACATTTGCAAGTAATTTATCAACAGGAGATGTCATTGACTTCATAACATTGTTAGGAAATGTTTTGGATTTAGGAACACCCTCTGATGCTACAGTTACAAATGCAAAAACAAATTTTACATCAACATCTAGTGCTGCAGGATTACAAATAAAAGGCGATGGTACTACTGATGGAACTTTACAGCTTAATTGTAGTCAGAACACTCATGGTGTAAAACTAGCTTCACCAGCACACTCTGCTGGTCAATCATACACACTAACTTTACCAACAGGAAATGTAACAGCAGATAAAGTTTTAAAAGTTGCATCAGTATCAGGGTCAGGTGCAACAGGAATAGGACAATTATCTTTTGCTAGTGCGGGTGGAATTACTGAAGCTGATGCTTTTAGAATTTCAGCAAATCAAAATGGAGATAGTGAACCAATAACAGGAAACATTGAAAGAGTAGATGATGCAACTTTTGCAAAAATTGGAACAGGAATGTCAGAAAGTTCTGGTATATTTACTTTTCCTTCAACAGGACTTTACTATATAACTTTTACATTTTCAATTCAACTTGATGCTAATAATAATAATAGTATGATTTGTGAAATTGTTGGAACTGCAAATAATAGTAGTTATGATACTTTAGCTGAAGGTGCATTATCAGGTGAAACAGGCAATCATCAAAACCAACAATGTACTATTTCAACATATTTTAATTGTACAAATACATCTACTCATAAAGTTAGATTTGATGTTAACAGTATGAATGACAACAATCTTAAAGGTAGTACAAGTGAAACAAAAACTGGTTTTACTTTTATAAGATTAGGAGATAGTCAATAATGGCAATAGAATTAACAGAGTTAGATTACTTTCAAAAAGCACTTCATAAGTTTAATGGTGCTAATTGGTATGGTTGGAAAACACATGATGATGAAGGAAATAAAATTCCTAACAAAGATCGTATGCAGTACAAGTATATTAAAATTATAAAAGAAGGTGCAACAATGCCAAGCGAAGCAGATGTTAATGCAAAGATACAAGAATTAAAAGATGCTGATACAGCTAGAGCAAACGCAAAAGCATCAGGTAAACAGAAGTTAAAAGATCTTGGATTAGACGATGATGAGATAAAAGCATTGATAGGAGTTTAACATGGCTCTAAAATTTGCAGTAAATAATTCACTCTCAGCAGTAACATCTTTGCCTACTGCTATACCAACTGGTGCATTAACTTTAATACAAACTCAAACTGCATCTAGTTCAGCAACAATAGATTTTACAAGTAATATTGATAGCACCTATGATTCTTATGTTTTTAAGTTTATTAATATGCACCCAGCAAATAATGATATTGGTTTATATTTTAATCTAAGTACAGATGGTGGAAGTAACTACAATGTAACTAAAACAAGTACAAATTTTTACGCATATCATTATGAATCAGATAGTTCTACTGGATTAACTTATTATACTAGTGGAGATTTAGCACAAAGTACAGGAAATCAATTATTAACTGGTGGAACTGGAAACGATAATGACCAAGCAATATCTGGAGAACTTACAATTTATAATCCCAGCAGTACAACTTTTGTAAAACACTTCATGGCAAATATAAGTTCAACAGAAGCAGATGATAGAGAAAATAATTATTACATTGCTGGATATGGAAATACTACATCAGCAATAAATGCAGTAAGATTTTTATTTGGTTCTGGCAACATAGATGATGGCATAATCAAAATGTATGGAGTTAAATAGTGTCTTTAGTTAAGCATAACAATAATAGTATCAGTGCAGTTACAAGCATGGCAAGTCTAAGCACAGGCTCTATGGTTTTAATATCTGAACAAACAGCTAGTAGTTCTGCATCAATATCATTTACAAGTGGAATAGATAGCACATATCCTATTTATTTGTTTAAGTTTATAAGCTGTCATCCTGGAACAAATGGTGCTAGATTAGCTTTTCAAGTTGATACAGGAACAAATACTAATTATAATACAACTGCTACAGGAACTTCATTTAAATCATATCATAAAGAAGATGGTGGCTCAACTTATGCTCTAGGATATGATACTTATCAGGATATAGCACAAGGCACAGGTTTTGTAAATTTAGGAACTGATGTTATTAGTAATAATGATGCATCTGTAAGCGGTGAATTATATATGTTTAATCCATCATCTACTACGTTTGTAAAACATTATTTAGCTACAGCTCAAGGAATGACAGATGGGTCGCCACCATATTCAGAAGTTAGATATAAGGGTGGATATTTTAATACAACTACAGCATTAACAAGAATACAATTTAAAATGGACAGCGGTAACATAGATGCTGGGAAAATCAAACTCTACGGAATAAAGGATAGCTAATGGCACTTATAAAACTATCAAACAATGGAGTTAAAAATATTACAAGTGTAGGAAATGTAGGCACAGGAGAACTAAAATTTATCTCAAAACAAACTGCTAGTTCTTCTGCCTCTATTAGCTTTACATCTGGGATTGATAGTACATATAAGGAATATGTTTTTTATTTAGTAAATATACACCCACAAAATACAGATCAAAATTTTGGAATTAATTTTAGTACAGATGGTGGAAGTAATTATAATGTAGTTAAAACAGGAACATTTTTTAGAGCATATCATGGAGAGAGTGGTTCTCCAGCAACATTAGAATATGGTACAGGTGGTGGTTTAGCACAAGGCACAGGATTACAATTAATAGCAAATGGTGTAAAAAATGATAATGATAGTGGTGTAAGTGGCTATGTACATTTATTTAATCCATCATCTACAACTTTTGTTAAACATTTTATTTCTGTTACAAATTGTCATAATGATAATGTCCAATCTATGAATAGTTTTGTTGCTGGGTATGGAAATACTACAAGTGCTATTAATGGTGTTTTATTTCAAATGCCTAGTGGAAACATAGATAGTGGAGAAATCTTGCTATATGGGGTTAATTAAATTATAAAGGAGATATTATGCCAAGATATAAATTAGTAAATGGAGAACAAATCCAATTAACTGCTGAAGAAGAAGCACAAAGAGATCAGGAAGAAGCTGATTGGGAAGCTGGTGCTTTTGATAGAGCAATCGCAGATTTAAGACAAAGAAGAAATGATTTGTTATCTGCTACAGATTTTTATGCTTTATCAGATGTAACCATGTCAGATGAAATGAAACAATATAGACAAGACTTACGAGAAATTACAGAGGGTCTTTCAACAAAAGAACAAGTAGAGGCTAAAGAGTTTCCAACAAAACCATAATTGCAATAGAAAGTTTTTATGATATACAAAGGTTTGGCGAGTGGGTTTTACCACCAAACCACCAAACTCACTTGCCTTATAATGCTTTTATTTTTAACAAGTTGTTCAAAATCCTTTCAACCAAACCCATATACTAGTATAATAAGATTAGTAATTGATTCACAATGAATAAATCTGTCTTAATATGTATTCCTAGTTTTGACCAAAAAATACATTTACAAACCATATCATCTATAATTTCTGTAAGAGATACGTTAAATCAAGCAAAGATTGGTTGTGGTATGATGTGGTTAAGAGATAGTTTAATTACAAGAGCAAGAAATAAACTTGTAGCAGAATTTTTAAAACAAAAACAATATACACATTTATTTTTTATAGATGCAGATATTGTATTTGAACCACAACAATTTATAAGAGTTTTATTATATGAACAACCTTTAACTTGTGCGTCTTATCCAATAAAGCATGAAGCACCTATAGAAAAAGGTGATGCTAGTTTTGGTTGGTGTATGAATTTTCCTTTAGGTAAGTATGACTTATCAGATAATCAAAAAGGTTTTAAAAAAGTAAATTATGCTGGTACTGGTTTTATGTGTATAGAAAGAAAAGTGTTTGAAGATATTATTAAAAAATATCCAGATATAAAATACAAAACAGATGTAAGAGCAAATATAGATAATAAAAGAGAATCAATGGAAGTATTAGGTAACGAAGAATATGCTTTTTTTGATTGTGGTATTCAAGGTAAAGGTGTTTTAGAAGATAAAGAAAATACACAAAGATATTTAAGTGAAGATTATTTTTTTTGTGCTTTATGGAAACAATGTGGTGGTGAGATATGGTGTGATCTTACAAGTACATTAAAGCATATTGGTATAAAAGAATATTCAAGACCACCTTTGATGGATATAAAAAATGACGATTGAATATGGAATACTTGCCTTTTTTATGGGTATGAGTGCAATATTAATAGGTGCATTAATAACTTGGTATGTAATTAATTATAATGAAAAAAAAAATAAATAGTCATGGTGGATTACAGGCTAATGGCTTTCTAACTCCCATACTTTCTTATACCATAAAATGATAAAACCTACAAATGATCCAATAATAAATGATGTCTTAAAGTTGCATATAAAAAGGCATAAACAAGGCATGAAACAATTTAAAAAAACTATTACACAAAATACTAAACCTATGCTAGAATGGATTAAAGATGCTAGAGAAGAAGCAATGGATTTTGTCGTATATTTAACAAAGATTGAAAAAAAGTTAAAAAAGACAAAAACTAAAAAATAGCTTTAATATCTAATATTTTGGGTACCTACAAGCTTCATATCTTAACGGAGAGAGGCATAAAAGTACTATTGTAGGGGGAAAGTATAGGGAGAACTTAATGGCAAAAAAAAAGCCACTATATGGGGTTAAAGTAGAATATACAAAAACTGTTAAAGGTACAAGTATAGGTAGAAACCCAAAAAAGGTAAGTAGTTTGAATAAGAGTAAAAGACAAGGCAGAAGTAGAAAACAAATGCGTTACAGAGGACAAGGTAATTAAAATGGTTAAATTTGTTCGAAAAAAGGCAATTCGTAATTATTCTACAAGTGGTGCTCATCAAAGGATTGATGATCATGAGAAATTGTGTAGGATAATGCAACAAGAAACTAATAGAAAAATTGAACAAAATGGAAAAAAATAGATAGACTTGAAAAAATAGTAATGTCTTCAACAGCTATGCTTATTATAGGAATGGCAACAATCATATATAATTTATTAATAAAATAATTTTCAGGAGGTTTTATGCAACTGAGTAAACACTTCAAGCTTGAAGAGATGACCAAAAGTATGACAGCGACTAGGAAAAATATTAAAAATGAACCAGGAGCAGGTGATATTAAAAATTTAGAGAACTTATGTTATGAGATTTTAGAACCAACAAGGGCACATTTTGATAAACCAATAATGGTTACTAGCGGATATAGATCAGAAGAATTATGTGAAGCTATAGGTAGCAAAAAGACTAGCCAACATGCTAAAGGCCAAGCAGTCGATTTCGAAATAGCTGGTATTCCAAATATTAAGATTGCATACTGGATACAAAATAACTGCGATTTTGATCAGCTTATTTTAGAGTTTTATTCTCCAACAGATGGTTCAAAAGGGTGGGTACATTGTAGCTACAACGAAAAAGGTTCTAACAGAAAACAAGTTTTGACTTATGATGGTAAATCTTACGAAAATGGATTGCCAGATATGAAATGGTCAAAAGGTCAAGTTGTAGATTAGAAGTTGTAATTACTACCTATAATTGATAGAGTATCTTCAACTAGGAGAATATATCTATGTGGTTGAATATTGCATCAAAACTCGTGCCAGGAATAATCAAAACAGGCATGTCAATAGCAAGTAACAGAAGAAAAGCTAAAGAATTAGAATCAGTTGCAGAAATGCGTCATGCAGAAAGAATGGCAAATGGTGAAATAGAATATAAAAAAGCTGTAATACAAAATAATCAACAAGGCTGGAAAGACGAGTTTGTTTTACTTTTAGTTTCGGCTCCAGTGATGTTGTTAATTTGGAGTATCTTTAGTGATGACCCAGAAATTATGGAAAAGGTAGATAATTTTTTTCAACAATTTAATAACATGCCTTTGTGGTATCAAGCATTATTCATTGGGGTCGTTAGTGCTATCTATGGTCTTAAAGGTGCTGACATAATGAAGAAAAAATAATGAAAACATTTTTTTTAAGTATGATTATGTGTTCATCTATACAATCTGCTTGTATGCAACCATATACTTATCCAACAAGTTTTAATTCAAGTTATGATTGTTTGTTAGATGGTTATTTAAAATCTCATGATAAATTAATTGAAATCGGAGCAGATGATGTAAATGAATATGGAATTTATATTAAATTTGACTGTATAGAAATTACAATACCAAAAGCAACACCAAAAGGATTACCTTTATGAAAATAATAGCAATTGGTGATACTCATGATGCACCAGATGTAGATAAGACAAGATTTAGATGGTTCGGTAAGTATATTAGAAAAGTAAAGCCAGATGCAGTAGTACAAATCGGTGATTTTATAACTTTAGATAGTTGTACACATTACATACCAGATGATACTTATTCAGCAAGAATAGAAAAGCCAACATTCATAAAAGAGATGGATAGTTTTGATGACGCTTGTTATGAATTTAATTATGGTCTTGGTAATTATAAAGTTAAAAAATATATAACACTCGGTAATCACGAAAGAAGATTATGGAGATATGAAGATAAAAATCCAAGTTTCTATAATATGGGTCAAAGAGAATACTTTGGAATATGTAAAAAGTATGAATGGAATGTTATACCTTGGGGTAAATATTTAATGTTAGGTGGTGTTGGTTTTATTCACGCACCAATTAACCCAATGGGTAAAGAATATGGTGGTGAAACTAGTGAAAAAAATGTAGCAAACAAATCAAAGATTGATATTGTTTTTGGTCATAGTCATAGAGCGCAAGATGTAAGAATACCAAAAATAAGTAATATTAAAAATGACTTTACAAGAATACTTAATTTAGGTTGTGCTTTACCACATAATCATATTGAAAAGTATGCAAGACATAGCTTAACTGGTTGGACTTATCAAATCTGCGAAATAGATATTTGGGATAATCATATTCAAGAAGTAAAAAATATTTCAATGGAGAGTTTAAAAAATGAATATCAAAAGAAAAGATAATAGTATTAATGCTAGAAAAACAAGAACAGAAAAAGGTGTTATGATTACTGTAACAGATGAGTTTGGTAAT